>Ga0302314_10006132_pt1 | contig 21817 bp, 14 predicted proteins | sample III_Palsa_N2_3_FD_200533 | JGI IMG/M metagenome (GOLD analysis project Ga0302314, IMG submission 200533) | Peat permafrost microbial communities from Stordalen Mire near Abisko, Sweden - III_Palsa_N2_3 | ecosystem: Environmental > Terrestrial > Soil > Palsa > Peat permafrost | place: Sweden...
CGATGCCGAGGATGCGCTGCAGCTGCGCGCGGTCCGGCTTCGAGCCCGCGAAGTCGTCGAAGGCCTTGGCCGCCGGCGTGATCAGGTGCTTGGCGATGAAGGGGGCGCCCTCGCGCGCGCCCTGGCCGGGATCCTTGAAGCAGCATTCCCACTCGATCGTCGCCCAGCCCTGGTAGTTGTACTTGGTCAGCTGGGTGAAGATCTGCGAGAAGTCGACCTGGCCGTCGCCGGTCGAGCGGAAGCGCCCGGCGCGGTCCTTCCAGTTCTGATAGCCGCCGTAGACGCCGGTGCGGCCATTGGGACGGAACTCCGCATCCTTGACGTGGAAGCACTTGATGCGGCTGTGGTAGAGCTCGATGTACTCGATGTAGTCGAGCTGCTGCAGCACGAAGTGGCTGGGGTCAAAGAGGATGTTGGCGCGCGGATGGTCCTTGAGCGCGGCGAGCAGTAGCTCGAAGGTCGCGCCGTCGTGCACGTCCTCGCCGGGATGCACTTCCCAGGCGATGTCGACACCGTTCTTGTCGGCCTCATCGAGGATCGGCTTCCAGCGCTTGGCGAGTTCCGCGAAGCACTCCTCGACCAGGCCGGCCGGACGCTGCGGCCACGGGTACATGGTATGCCACATGAGCGCACCGGTGAAGCTCGGCATGGCGGTAAGTCCGAGGTTCTTCGAGGCGCGGATCGCGAGCTTGAGCTGCTCCACCGCCCAGGCCTGGCGCGCGGCGGGCTTGCCCTTGACCTCGGCAGGGGCGAAGTTGTCGAACTGCTCGTCGAAGGCCGGGTGCACGGCCACGAGCTGGCCCTGCAGGTGGGTCGAGAGCTCGCTGATCACCAGCCCGTGCTTCTTGGCCGTGCCCGCGAGCTCATCGCAGTAGGTCTTGCTCTCGGCGGCCTTCTTGAGGTCGATGCAGCGGCCGTCCCAGGCCGGGACCTGGACGCCCTTGTAGCCCATCGGCGCGACCCAGCCGCAGATCGCATCGAAGGAGTTGAAGGGGGCGGTGTCGCCCATGAACTGCGCGAGGAAGATGCCGGGGCCTTTGATCATGACGGGTCCTTTGGAAGTGCGGTCGGGGACGGAAGGATGGGAGGGCGCAAGACAGGTTGTGGACAGGTTATGGACAGGTGGACGCAGGACGGGTGGACGCGGCCTAGCCGGCGATGCCGGCGCTCTTGGCCTGGACGCGCAGCGGTTCGACCGCCTTGGCGAACTTCTGGCTGTGCGGGACGGTGACGAAGGCACCGCTCTTGGCCGAGGCCAGCGAAGCGTCGAGGACCTCCTGGTTGGCAACGCCGTCGGCGAAGTCCGGGCGGAAGGGTTTCCCGCTCTTGAGGGCAACGAGGAAGTCGTAGAGGTGGTTGGTGAAGGTGTGCTCGTAGCCGATGATGTGGCCATCGGGCCAGTAGTTGCCGGCGTAGGGATGGGCCGCGCCGTTCATGCACATGATGGTGCGGAAGCCCTGGGCGCGGGGCTCGTCGTCGAAGGAGAAGTATTCGAGCTCGTTCATGCGCTCGAAGTTCCAGACCAGGGAGCCGCGCGTGCCGTTGATCTCGATGCGATTGTAATTCTTGCGCCCGGCGGCGACGCGCGTGGCCTCGAAGCTGGCCAGCGCGCCATTGGAGAGGCGGGCCAGGAACAGCAGCGCGTCATCGACGTCGACGGTGATCGACTTGCCCTTCTGGCCGGCGGCCGGGCGCTTCTTGGTGAAGGTCTCCTGCATCGCCGCGACCTGGTCGAACTCCAGGCCGGTCAGGAAGCGGGTCATGTCGATGAGGTGGGCGTTGAGGTCGCCATGCGCGCCCGAGCCGCAGGTCTTGGCGGTCATGCGCCAGGTCGCCGGGCAGCTCGGGTCGGTCAGCCAGTCCTGCAGGTAGACCGCGCGCACATGGCGGATCTCGCCGAGCTTGCCGTCGCGGATCAGTCCCGCGGCGGTCGAGGCGGCCGGGGAGCGGCGGTAGTTGTGCCAGACGCCGTTGCGCACCGGCTTGCCGTCGCTGGTCTTGGCCTTCTGCGCGACCTTGAGCATCTCCAGGGCCTGCTCGGTGTTCAAAGCCAGCGGCTTCTCGCACAGCACGTGCTTGCCGGCCTTGAGCGCGGCGATCGACAGGTCGTGATGCGAATCGTTCGGGGTCGAGATGTCGACCAGGTGGATGTCGTCGCGTCCGAGGATGAGATTGAGATCGGTGGCGGTCTCCTCCCAGCCCCAGGTCTTGGCGACCTCCTCGAGCGGACCCTGCGAGCGGCCGATCAGGACCTTGCGCCGCACCTCGAAGGGGCAGTCGGCGAAGAAGCGGTTGACCTGCTGATAGGCGTTGGAGTGGGCACGTCCCATGAAGGAATAGCCGACCAGGGCGACGTTGAGGACGGGTTTAGCGCTCATAGGGGGACCTCGCGTGAGAATGGTCCTTTCCTGTGCCGTGAAAGCGCTTCCAGGCAAGGGGAAAACGCCCCGCGGCGGCGGCATCGCATCATCAGCTCTTGGCGAATCTTGCTGCGCGCCAGCAGCGTGGGGGGCGCGACCACCGCGCCGGCGGCGCGAGCTACTTGGAGAGCGCCTCGGCGTTATCCGACCACCACTGGAAACCCTTCTCGACGGCATTCAGGCGCGCGATCTCGTTGTCGCGCCAGTCGTAGCCGAAATCCTGGCCGCTGAGCAGCATCAGGCAGCGGTTGATGTAGACCGCGGCGATGTCGCCCTCGAGGGCCATCAGCAGGTAGGGGATGGCGGGCGTGTAGTTGAGCTTCACCAGGGCCTCGGCGGCGTAGCGGCGCACGCCGGGATCCGAGTCGCCGAGCGCATCGATCAGCGCCGGGGCCTGGCCCTTGTCGCCGATGCGGCCCAGGCCGATGGCGCACATGCGGCGCGTGATCTGGTCGCGGCTGCTGGTCAGGCCCTGGGCCAGGGCGTCGGAGGCCTTGTCGAAGGCGAGCGTGCCGGCATTGGTCAGGCCGTCGCCGCTGAGCACCGGATCGGGATCCTTGGCGCGATTGAGGTAGTCCTGGGGCTGCGCTGACTTGATCTGCACCAGGGCGTTGAGCGCCGCGAGGCGCACCAGGCCGTCCTTCGAGCCGTCGGCCAGGGCGCGCAGGCTCGGCACCGCGACGGTGCTGCCGATGCGCCCGCAGGCGGTGGCCGCGGCCACCTGGTCGTTCGGATCCTGGGCGGATTCCAACAGCGGCAGCAGCAGCTTCAGGGTCAGCGGATCGATCAGCTGGCCGAGGGTGAGGATGGCGCGCTGGCGGATCCGGGGATCGGGGTCCTGGATCTGCGCGGCGATCTCGGCGACATGGCGCTTGTAGACCAGGTTCGCGCTGCGCGCCGCAGCCAGCACCGCGGCGGCGTCATAGGTGTCCGCGCCATGCAGCGCCGGAGCGGCGGCCACCAGGGCGCACACGACCGACACCAGAAGCCAACGGGGCACCGCAACCATGACGGGCACGCTAGCAGCCAGCGCCGGCCACCAACAGGAGCACGCCACGCAGGCTGCGCGGGTGTGTGAACACCACGCACGGGTCTTTGGATTACGGGACTAGTCATTGACCGGCGGCCGGCTGGCGACCGGGCGTATGACCTTGCCCGGGTGCCTTCACGACTAGCATCCGGCGCGCCATGCCCGATCCGCTCGTTGCGCCCGCTCCCACCGCCCTGCCCGTCGAGCTGGTCGGGGTCGGCTCACCGCTGGTCGACCTGGTGGTCGCGGTCGAGGACGCCTTCCTGGCACGCCATGTCGAGGGTGCCAAGGGCGGCATGCAGCTGGTCGATGCCGAGCGCATCGCCGCGATCATCAAGTCCGGCAAGGTGACGCCCCTGCAGTCGGCCGGGGGCGCGGCCTCGAACACCACGGTCGGCGCCGCCAACCTCGGCATCCGCTCGGCCTTCATCGGCTCCTGCGGCCAGGACGATTTCGGCGCCTTCTACCACCAGGCGCTCACCGACCAGGGCTGCGAGCCGCGCCTGGCCATCCATCCGGAACTGCCCACCGGACGGGTGCTGAGCCTGGTGACGCCGGATGCGGAGCGCACCATGCGCACCTGCCTGGGCGCTGCCGCCGCGCTCGATCCCGCGCACTTCACCGCCGCGACCTTCCGAGGCGTGCGCCTGGTGATGCTCGAGGGCTACACCCTGTTCAATGTCGACCTGACCCGGGCGATCGCCCGCGCCGCCAAGGAGGCGGGTTGCGAGCTGGCCCTGGATCTGGCCTCCTTCGAGGTCGTGCAGGCCAACCGCGGCGTGCTCACCGAATTGCTCGACGGCTTCGTCGACCTGGTCTTCGCCAACCAGGACGAGGCCAAGGCCTGGAATCCGGCCGGTGCCGAGGCCGCGCTCGCCGATTTCGCCAAGCAGGTGCCGATTGCCGTCGTCAAGCTCGGCAAGGACGGCGCCCTGATCGCCGGCCACGGCCTGCCGGCGGTGCAGGTCCCAGCCGAGCTGGTCGAGGCCATCGACACCACCGGCGCCGGCGACTGCTGGGCCGCCGGCTTCTTGGCCGGCTATCTGCGCGGCCTGCCCCTGGTGCAGTGCGGGCGGCTTGGCGCGCTCTCCGGCGCGGCGGTTGTTCAGATCGCCGGCGCGCAGGTGCCGCGCGAACAGTGGCTGGGCATCAAGGGCTACCTCGACGCCTGGGCCTGAGGCCGGACACCACCTACCATGAGCACGACCCCCAAACCGCCGGCATCCGATCCGTCGCCCCACATCACGCTGGCGCAGTTCCTCAAGAAGCTGCAGCTGGCCGACAGCGGCGGCGCGGCCAAGCACCTGGCGCGCTCCGGGGTTGCCACGGTCAATGGCACCAGTGAGAACCGTCCGGGACGCAAGCTGCACGCTGGCGACGTGGTGGTCATCGCCGGCACGCGCCATGTCGTCGACCTGGTGCGCAGCGAGGACGGCGACGCAGGCGACGCCTAGGGGATGGCGAGCACGATCGCATGCCGACGAACTCCGTGCTAGGTGCCGGTGAGCGGGTTTAACCGCGTGCATCGCAGCCGCAAGCGTGTGCGAGTCGCGCGAATGGTCAGGGATATCCCTCGGCGAGGCGCTAGCCTGGTACTCCTCACGGAGGAGTGATGGTGGCAGTGGCAGCGCAGGTCCAGACGCCCGAGGCGAGAGCCCGTCGCGTGATCGATGTGCTGGTGCTCTCCGACATCCATCTCGGCACCGGGCACTGCCAGGCCGAGCCTTTGGTAGCCTACCTGGAGGGGGTCGCTCCACGTTGTGTCGTGCTCAATGGCGACATCCTCGACCTGCGCGAGATGACCAAGACCTACTGGCCGCAGAGCCATGCCGCGATCCTGGCGCGCCTGCTCGGCCTGGCGCAGGAGGGCATCCCGGTGCACTACGTCACCGGCAACCACGACGATGCGCTGCGCGCGATCGCACCGCTGGCGATCGGCCGGCTGCAGCTGCATCATGAGGTGGTGCTCGAGATCGGCGGCGAGCCGGTGTTGTTCGTGCATGGCGACATCATCGAGCACGGCATCCGGCTGCCGCAGGTGCTGCGCCGCATGGGCTGCTGGCTGTACCACAGCGCGCGCCACCTCGACCGCATCAGCCGCGCCTGCGGCTGGCACGGCCTGAACCTGGTCGGACGCCTGCAGCGCAGCCCGCGCGTGGCGGCGCACATCGAGCGTTTCGAGCAGGCTTGCGCCGGCCACGCCGCGGCGCGCGGCATGCGCACCATCGCCACCGGGCACATCCATACGCCGCGCTCGCGCGTCATCATCCACGGCGCCAGCACGGTGACGTACCTGAATTCCGGCGACTGGGTGTGCAGCCGCAGCGCGCTGGAGTTCTGCGCCGGCGACGGCTGGACCCTGCGCCGCCTGGATGAGCACGGGCGGGTGCTGGCCGACGGGCCAGCGCCTTCCCCGGCGCCGACCGGAGGCGAGGATGAGCACGGCGTCGGGGAACTGGCCGGCGCCGGCGCCGCCCCCTGAGGTGGCGCCTGAACGCACCGCACCGCCCGCGACCGAGGAGTCAGCCATGGACGTCGTTTGCAGCCAACCGCCGGGCGTGATGGTGCCGGTCATCGACCGCTCGCGCTGCGAGGCCAAGGGCGACTGCGTGCAGGTCTGCCCCTACGGCGTGTTCACCATCCATGCCCTGAGCCCTGCTGAGAAGCAGCCGCTCGGCTGGATGGCGCGCGTCAAGCTGCTGGTGCATGGCGGCAAGCAGGCCTTCGCCACCCACGCCGAGGCCTGCCAGGCGTGCGGCAAATGCGTCACCGCCTGTCCCGAAGGCGCGATCAGCCTCGCCCCGGGCGGAGCCCGCCTCACGCCTCCAGCACCGTGACCAGCACGCCCTTGAGGTAGCGGGTCTCGGGGATGATGGGCAGCACCGGATGGTCGGCACTGGCGCCCAGCACCTGGTCGAGGCGCACGGTGCGGCCGCAGTCGGCGGCCGCCTCGAGCAGCGTCTCGAGGAACTCGGCCTCGGAGACATGGTGCGAGCAGGAGAAGCTCATCAGCCGTCCGCCGGCGCCGAGCAGGCGCAAGGCGCGCAGGTGCAGCTCGCGGTAGCCGCGCAGCGCCCCGGGCAGGCCCTGGCGGTTGCGGGTGAAGGAGGGTGGATCCAGGACGATGAGATCGAAGCGTTCATTGGCCGCCTGGGCGCGCAGCCAGGTGAAGATGTCGGCCTCGATCGCGGTCAGCCGCCCATCGAGGCCGGCCCGGGTCGCGGCGTGCCGCGTGGCGCGGATCGAGGCCGGCGCCGAGTCGATCGCCACCGCATGCGCCGCCCCGGCCAGGAGCGCATGCAAGGCGAAGCCGCCGAGATGGCAGCAGGCGTCGAGGACGCGCGCATGCGGCGGCAGGAGGTGCGCGATGGCGAGATGGTTCTGCTGCTGGTCGAGGTAGGCGCCGGTCTTGTGCGGATCGAGCAGGTCGAGCCGGTAGGTGATCTTTCCGATCGCGACCTCGACCTCGGTTGCGGCCGGGCCATGCAGCACGCCGCTGCGGCTGGGCAGGCCCTCGAGGGCGCGCACGCTCAGGTCGTTGCGTTCGATGATTTGCGCCGGCGCCAGGCGCTGGCGCAGGAGGTCCACGATCAGCGGCAGGCGCTGGTCGATGCCGACCGTGGTCGCCTGCACCACCAGGCTTGAGCCGTACTGGTCGACGATCAGGCCCGGCAGCAGGTCGCCTTCGCTTGAGACCAGACGGCGCGCCGGCTGCCCGGCGGCGACCACCGCGCGGAAGGCCAGGGCCTGGTCGAGGCGGGCGCGCAGGAAGTCGGCGTCGATCTCCAGCGCCTGTCGGGTGAAGAGCCGCACCGCGATCTGCGATTGATGGCTGTACAGCCCGCGTCCGAGGAAGGCGCCGCGCGGATCATGGATGGCGACCTGGGCGCCATCCGCGGGCACCGCGAAACCGGGTTCGAGCTCGCTGCGGAACACCCAGCAGTGGCCGCGCATGCAGCGGTGCGTCTGGCGCGGTGCCAGGGTCAGAACCGGGACGACGGCCATCGCTGCTATGGTGGCGAGGGTGCCAAATTGACCAAACGCATTGCGGGGTGCTTCGGACCTTGTGGAAAGGCCCAAGGCCGTGCATACTCCCGTCTAGGAGCCGAGACGTGGCCAAGCTGCAATTTGCGTATGTCGCTAAAGATGCAACCGGCAAGGAAGTCAAAGGTCAGCTCGACGCCGGTTCACGCGATGAGGCCCTGACGCGCCTCAAGCAGCAGAACCTCACGCCCTCCAAGGTCGAGCAGCAGATCGCCAACGCCAACAAGAGCGTCTTCGGCGGCAAGGTCACCCGCCGCGCCAAGGCCAAGGATCTCGCGCTCTTCACGCGCCAGCTCGCGACCATGATCGGCGCCGGCATCCCGCTTCTGGAATCCTTCGAGATCCTTGCCGAACAGACCAAGGAGAGCGCCAAGGGCTTCGGGTTGGGCCTGCAGGACTGCGCCGACCTGGTGCGCGGCGGTGTCGAGATCTCGGAAGCCATGGCCCGCTTCCCGAAGATCTTCCCCGAGATCTACATCAACATGGTCAAGGCCGGTGAAGCCTCCGGTCAGCTCGACATCATCCTCAACCGCCTTGCCGACTTCATGGAGGCCTCCGAGGAGCTCAAGAGCGAGATCAAGTCGGCGATGACCTACCCGGTCATCTCCCTGTGCCTGATCTTCGGCATCACCGGCTACCTGCTGGTCGGCGTGGTCCCCAAGTTCAAGGCCATGTTCGACAACCTGCACGCCCACCTGCCGATGGTGACGGTGATGGTGCTGGGTGCGTCGAAGATGCTGACCCAGTACTACCTGGTCTCCCTCGCGGTCATCTTCGTCACCGTCGTCACCTATATCGTGGCCATGAAGATGCCGCAGGGCCAGCGCGCCCGCGACCTGATCTTCCTCAAGCTGCCGGTGTTCGGCGACCTCTTCCAGAAGGTCGCGATCTCGCGCTTCGCGCGCACCTTCGGCACCCTGCTGAGTTCGGGCGTGCCGCTGCTGCAGGCGCTGGAAATCGTCGCCTCGACCGCCGGCAACCGCATCATCGAGGACACCTTGCTCAACACCCGCGAATCGGTGCGCCGCGGCGAGAGCATGACCACCTACCTGGCGACCTCCTGGGTGTTCCCGCCGATGGTGGTGAAGATGATGGGCATCGGCGAGAAGTCGGGCGCCCTCGAGCAGCTGCTGGGCAAGATCTCGGACTTCTACGACCAGCAGATCCATGCCACCGTGCAGGGCCTGACCAGCCTGATCGAGCCGATCATGCTGGTGGTCATGGGTGTGGTGGTGGGCACGGTCGTGCTGGCCATCTTCCTGCCCATCCTCGAGCTGCAGAAGACCCTGAGTTCCGGCGGCTGAGCCGTACCCGGCCTGCCATCCATGCCTGTCCCTGGACTGGGCGATTCGTCACGACACCTGCAAGCCGCCGAGACACGCCGGCCGCGCCAGCCTGACCGCAGCCTGCGGCCGCAGGCGCGGCGCGTCAGCCTGCTGCGCCTGCTGCTGCTTTCCATCGCCCTGGGCATCGTCTTGTTCTTCGAGGTCCAGAAGGACCAGCTGATCCCGGACATCATCCTCAAGCTGCATGCGGGACTGCTCGCCCTGGCCGGCGTCTCGCTGATCCTGGTCTTCTGGGTCGGGCTGGTGCGCACGCGCTGGCAGCTGGCCATGCACCTGGTCTTCGACCTGACCTGGGTCTCGGTGTTCATCTATTACACCGGCGGTGTCGCCTCGCCGGCGGTGATGCTGCTCTTCGCGGTCATCCTGATCGCGAACCTGGAACTCTCCGGCATCACGCGCTTCGCCATGCCGGCCCTGGCCAGTGTGGCGCTTGCCGCCAATGCCCTGGCCTACGTCCTGGGCTGGCACCCGTTTCCGGCCAACTACGTGCACCAGCTGCCCGGACTGATCGAGCCCGGTCGGGTGATCGCCGCGCTCTCCAGCCAGATCGCCGCGCTGTTCTTCGTCGACTTCCTCGGGCACCTGCTGGCATCGCGGCTGCTGGAGCAGCGCATCTTCACCAATGTGCTGCTCGACCAGCTCGGCGAAGGCGTGCTGGCGGTCGATCTGCACGGCTCGATCGTCTATGCCAATGCCGAGGTCGGACGGCTGCTCGGCCTGGGCGCGCCGTTGACCGGCTCGCCGCTGCGCAGCGTGCTGGCCGGCCATCCGGAGATCCTCGAGCTGGTGCTGGGCATCGGCACCCTGGAGCGCTCGCAGAAGGTCGCCGGCAGCTACCTGGTGCTGCGCACCCATGACCTGCTCGGTCGCGGCTACCGCCGCATCGGGCGCACCCTGGTGGTCGCCGATGAGACCAGGCTGCGCATCCTCCAGGACAATGCGCGGCGCGCCGAGCATCTCGCCCAGCTCGGCGAGATGGCGGCGGGCATCGCCCATGAGGTGCGCAATCCGCTGACCAGCCTGCGCGGCTGCGCCCAGGAGCTGGCCGACATCTGCGGCCGCTTCGGCCATGCCGACGCCGCGGCGCTGGCTGACATCATGGTCAACGAGTCCGACCGCTTGGCGCGCATCGTCAGCGACTTCCTGGTGCTGTCGCGGCTGCGTCCCCCGGTGCGCCGGCCGCTGGCCTTGTCACCGGTGTTCAGCGACCTGCACGAGCTCACCCGGCGCCGCTCCGACCTGCCCGAGGGCCTGGTGCTGGACCTGCGCGTCGAGGACTCCTGCCCCGAGGTCCTGGCCGACGCCGACCAGCTGCGGCAGGTGATCTCGAACCTGCTCAACAACAGCCTCGATGCGGTGATCAATACGCCCAGTCCCCTGGTCTCGTGCCGCGCCCGCATCGCGCCGGTCGACAGCCCGATCGAGCAGCCCGCGGTCGAGATCCTGGTGACCGACAACGGCTGCGGCATCCCGCCGGAACTGCATGAACGGGTCTTCGCGCCCTTCTTCAGCACCAAGTCGCAGGGCACCGGGCTCGGACTCAGCCTGGTGTCGCGCATCGTGCGTCAGCATCGCGGCATCCTGAAGCTCGAGAGCCCGCCGCGCGGCGGCACGCTGATCACCCTGGTGCTGCCTGCGCATCAGCCCGGTCGGGCCTTCACCGACCTCGATGTGCGCGGCGACGAGGTCGCCGCCGCCGAGCTGTAGCGGTCCCTCGGCCTGCCGACTCTGCGGTCCCTGCACTCCCCGCAGTGACTCGCTGCCCAGGGTTCCAGCAGGTGCTCAGGAGGTGAAGTGCTTGCTCAGGCGCGGGCCTTCCTGGCTGGCGTAGGTGTTGCCGGCGGTGCCATAGAGGCGCGTGCAGGTCTTGACCAGCCGTTCATAGGCCATCGCGCAGATCGGCTGGCCGTGGCGCAGCACCAGGTCGTCCTCATGGGCCCGCACCTCGAGCACCGCGGGCGATCCGGGCCGTTGCGCCTGCAGGCCCCAGCCGGGATCGAAGAAGCCGGCGTAGTGCGCGCGGAATTCCCCGGCGGTGGGGTCGAAGGGCACCATCTCGCAGGCCAGATCCGCCGGCACCACGACGCGCTCGCTGGTGGCCAGGATGTAGAAGCGGTCCTGCTCCAGGAACAGGTAGCCGGAGCTCGGTCGCTCGACCGGGGCGAAGAAGTCGCGCGGATGGTGCGCGCGCAGCTGGCGCAGATCGAGTGGTTTGTGGGTGCGCTTGGCGACGAAGCCGACCACCGCCTGGTCGAGGTCCGCGCTCATCACCAGGCGGCCATCGAAGAGCGCCTGCTCGGCGGCGGGCAGTCCTGAGCGCGTGTAAAGCAGCGGCTGCTTCTGATGACGCTCCAGCAGTGCGGCCTGGTCGAGGAGCTGGCGCTGGGTGAAGAAGATCGCCTGGTTGAGGCTGACCCCGGACTGCACCACGACATTGAAGCTGCGCGGGATGAGCTCGATCCACAAGCCACCCTGGTAGCCGCTGGGGATGCGGTCGTAGCGCGGGCTGCCGTCGGAGAGCACGCGGGTGGCGACGTCGACGCGCCCGGTCGAGCTCTTGCCGTTGGCATAGGCCTCCATGCCCTTGGGCAGGCGCAGTTCCTCGGCCAGGCGCACCACGTAGACCTGGTTGCGGGCCAGGCAGTGCGGCTGCGTCAGGTCGATGCGCTCAAGCGCCAGGGCCTCGAGCAGGCTCGCGACCTTCTCGCCGGCCAGGGGCAGGGTGCTGCCGGGCATGCGCCAGCATTCCGCGCCGAGGCGCAGGTCGAAGCTCGCCGGCTGGCACTGCTCGGGCTCGAGGCGCAGCGTCGAGCGGATCGCGCCGCTCGCCACCAGGGCGGCGATGCCGCCGGCTTCGAGGGTTCCAGTCGCGCTTGCCAGGTCCTGCATGCGCGCGACCTTGGCGGCGGGGCCGGCCAGGCAAGCCTGGCGGACCGCTCAGGTCAGGCGGAAGACCACCACCGACAGCGCCGTGGTCGGCTCGGTCCCGCCATTGGCATAGAGATGCCGGCGATGGCCCGGGAACTGCACCAGGAATCCGGCCGGGACCTCGACCGGCTCGTCCTCGATCTGCACGGTGGCCTTGCCGGTGAGGGTGTAGAAGAACTCCTGCGCGCCGAGCGGATGCGGCCGGCCCGCGCTGCGGCAGCCCGGCTGCATGGTGACGAAGTGCATCTGCACGCCCTTCGACGCGATCGGGCTGACCAGGCGGGCGACGAAGCGGCCGCTCTCGGCGCGGTACTCCTGCATGTCCTTGGGGCTGACCTTGTAATGGCGCTGCTCCGGCACCGCTGTGAGCAGCTCATCGAGGCTGACCCCGAGGGCCTTGGCCACCGCCATCACCGACTGCACGCTGGGATTGCTCTCGGGCTGCTCCATGTGCGCCAGGGTCTGGCGCGGCAGATGCGCATGCTCGGCCAGCTCCGCTTGCGTCAGCTTGGCCTGCTTGCGCAGGCGGCGTAGATTGTCGGCCAGTTCGGACATCGCATCAATCTCCTACGCGGTTAACGTTAGTGTGCGAGGATTCCGAAAAACTCCAAGATATTGGAATCAGCCCTGTCTATTCTCGCAAGCCTGCCTTGAGACACCCGCCAGACGCCCACGCTCTGCTCTCTACCCTCATCGGAGATCCCGTATGCCCTTCACCCTTCCTCCTCTGCCCTACGACAAGACCGCGCTCGCGCCCTTCATCACCGCCGAGACGCTGGAGTTCCATCACGGCAAGCATCACAACGCCTACGTCGTGAACCTCAACAAGCTCGTCGACGAGGGCAAGGCCGACAAGACCAAGTCCCTCGAGGAGCTGATCCTCACCAGCGAAGGCCCGGTCTTCAATAACGCCGCGCAGATCTGGAACCATACCTTCCTCTGGAACAGCATGAAGCCCAAGGGCGGCGGCGAGCCGACCGGCGCGGTCGCGGCAGCCATCACCAAGGACTTCGGCTCGTTCGCCAAGTTCAAGGAGGAGTTCACCGCCGCCGCCACCACCCAGTTCGGCTCCGGCTGGGCATGGCTGGTATCGGAGGGCGGCAAGCTCAAGGTCACCAAGACCCCGAACGCCGATCTGCCGCTGAAGCACAATCAGACCGCGCTTTTGACCATCGATGTCTGGGAGCACGCCTACTACATCGACTACCGCAACCTGCGCCCGAAGTACATCGAGACCTTCATCACCAGCCTGATCAACTGGGACTTCGTCAACGCCAACCTGGCCAAGGCCAAGTAGGCCGATCGGTCATCGACTGCGGGTCGCGATGCTGTGGCCCGTTGCATGGATAATCTGATGACGGTGGGAGCGCGATGCTCCCACCGTCATGTGTTGATGGCGGCCCTGGACTGCCGACTGGCCTGAGCCGGGGATGACGGCGATAGCGTCCTGCGCGCTTGTCCGCTCAGTGCGGGAAGGTGCGCGCCAGGCTGAACTGCTGCCCGGTCACCACTGCGGCGCCCGCATTGTGCGTCGTCATGGTGCTGCTGCGCATCGCGCTGCGTCCATTGGTCACCACGGTCACGATGCCGCCCTGGTAGTCGTTGTAGAGGATCCATTCATTGTCAATGCGCAGCATGGCGCCGGGTACCAGCGACAGGCCGTTGACGCCGGAGAGGCGCAGCGTGGCCCCAGCGTCATTGACCAGCACGCCGCGCGGCGCATAGCGGCCCGCGGCCAGCACCAAGGTGAAGCGCACTGCCGAGGGGAACGGCTCGGCGGTGATGCCGCCGGCCGGATCGGACTCGGTGTCGTAGGGCGCGGTCGCGGTCGGCGGGATGTCCTGGGCCGGGCTCTCGGTGTCCTGGGTCCAGGATCCGGAGGAGGCGCGCTTCTGCAGGTCGTTGGAGACCCAGGCGCCGAAATGCAGGCAGCGCCGCGAGACCACGGAGATGCTGTAGGAGCCCATGCCGGCGCCGGAGCGCGGATAGGGCGGATTGGGCGCCGGACTGGCCAGTCCGGCCGGGCTGATCAGCGTATTGACCAGTTCGGTGGTGGTGGCGTAGGGGATGCCGGCGCCGGCATTGAAGTCGCCGAGGATGGGCCCCTGGGCGCGGTACAGGACATCATCGTAGCCGCCCGGTGAGGCCGGCGCGGGCACCGATTCGACATAATAGATGACCAAGAGGTGCGCGCCGGCGCCCGGCACGAGATTGGATGCGGCTTGAGCGGCGCTGTTGGCCTGGACCTGGTCGGGGACCGGCTGGGAGATGACGAAGGCGACCGCGCAGTTGCCGTTGCCCAGGGCCGGCGCGGTCGGGGCGGCGGTGGTATACGGATTGAAGGTGTGCAGCTGGGCATAGAAGAAGCCGCCATCGCGCGCCGGCACCATGCGCTTGAGATCGTCGTCGAGAACCCCGAGGGTCGCGACCGCCTCATCGGTGGAGGCCCTCCCGTATTCGCCGGCGCGGAAGATGTTGGTCGAGGTCAGCAGGATCCCGACCATCGCCACCGAGACGATCGAGAAGATCAGGATCGAGACCAGGATCTCGACCAGGGTGAAGGCCGCGCGCAGGGCCCCGGGATGTTGCCTCATTGGCTGTGCTCCGTGGCGATGATCCGCACCGGAGCCAGGAAGCGGACGCGCGCGGCGGTCACCTGGGGGGCGCTGTTGGTGGCTTCCGCGAGATCCTGCAAGGGATTGGCATTGTTCGCGGCCGCAGCGTAGCGCCAGGAGATCCGCACTTCGGCGCCATCGACCGGCTGGGCCTTCTGGGTCGCGTCATGGAAGCATTCCATGACGTCGTTGCTGCTGCTGAAGATCGCCGTGGCATTGTCGGAGGCCGGGGTGAGGTCGACCGGCAGCTGCTGCGACCAGTCCATGGACGGGGTCGCCCCGCTCCAGGCGGCCTCATTGGCCTCGGCCCGGGCCTCGATGACGAAGCGCCCGCCGAAGTCATCGACATCGACCTGCGCGAGCGGCATGCCGCTGAAGGGTGCCGGCAAGGTGGCGACGCGCGCCGCATCGAAGTAAGCGCCATAGGACGCGGCCGGAATGCCGAGCCAGGCGTAGCTGCGGCAGCGCAGGTGCTGGTCGGTCAGCGCCGTGCTGGGACTCGGCAGGGCACTGGCGTAGCGCGGCCACCAGCCGATCACCACCGGACGCGGATCCGTACCAGCCCAGGTCGAGGTCGTGGAGGTGTTGTAGAGCCCGCGCAGCCAGCTGGCGGTGGCGTACTTGCCGGCATCGGTGTCGGCCGCGGCCTGCTGCGCGGTGATGCCGCGGTGCAGTTTCGGCCCGATGAGCTGCATCATCTCGATCGCCGTGCCGTCGGCAGAGCTGATCAGCGCCGCGGGAGCGTAGAACGCGGAGGGGGGGATCGTCGAACCGGTGGCCGGGGTCTGGTCGCGCAGGGCGAACCACGAGCCGGCGGTGGTGCCGGTGGTCGGGGTGATGGTGTCCTGCACCTGCAGCACCGGGCCTATCGGCAGGCGCAGCGCCTCGAGGATCGGCGCATGGGTATAGGTCAAGGTCGGGTTGGCCGCGGAGAGGGTGTTTAGGATCGGTCCGTCGGCGGCGCCGGGAATGATGTGCTTGATCGTGCCGACGCTGCTGCCGAGCAGGCCACGCGCGACCAGCCTGGCAAAGTAGGGGTTGCCGCTGATGGAGACTGGCACCTGGATCCCCGAGTACCCAGGCTGGGCTTGCAGGGCCGTCAGAGCCGCAATCACGCTCGCCTGGTCATTGGCGTTGGGCAGCTGGTAGGCGAAGGTCTCCCCATCGATCTGCACCAGCCCCATGTTGCCGAGCTCCCAGGGGAAGAGCGGCGTGGTGGCCTGGACCACGACGTCCGACAGCGCGCCCGCGCCGGGATCGAGTTCGGTCATGAGCGTGGCCGAGCCGCTGCCGACCTGGAAGAAGCGCTTAATGCCCGGGGCATAGGCATTCTGTGCAGAACCGGGGACATCGGTGCCGTCGGTGCCGGTGCCGAGAGTGATCGGATTGGTCGGGGGCGCGACGTAGCCGGCATAGACGCCGTCGATGACGCAGTCCGTAGTCTGAGCCGTGGTCGGACCGTTGGCGCCGGGCGCGACCACGCTGTAGTCGGGATCGGTCGAGGCGAAGAAGACGCGCGGGCCGCTGCTGGGCGGGCTGACCATGCCGGTGGCCACGACCGCCGACCACAGGTCGAGGCGCGGCAGGTGCCCGCGCGGCTCGGGGATCTCGCTGGTGGTGGGGGTGAGGTCGTCACCGCCCCAGCAGGTGCCGCACAGCAGGTCGAGATTGCCGCAGATGACCCCACCGACGGTGGGCTGCAGCGGGACCGGGGCGAAGGCGGTCGGGATGGCATCGCTGAAGGAGAAGTATTCGTTGTGGATGTCGGTATAGACGCCGGCCCCGGGCTGGCCGCCGGTGGGTAGCGCCGAGGGGAAGCCGTCGGTGGCGGCGAAGCGGATCACCATCTGCTGCGCCAGCTGCGAGCCCGGCGCGGCGTTCGGGGTCGCGGTGGCCGCCAGGCCGCTCGGCGTCGGGGCGTGCGGCATGAGGGTGACGACATCACCTGTCGCCAGCCAATGGCCGGCCGACCCGACTTCGGTCTGCACCGGCAGGACCTTGCTGCCCAGGGCGAAGGCGGTGGTCGGGGTCAGGCTCGGGATGCCGGCGTCACGCGCGGCGTACGCGGTCCGACCCAGGCCACGATGGATGGCATCGAAGCCGTAATCGGCATTGATGTTCCAGTCCATGAAATAGCCGCCGACCCCCGGCGGATTGGGCGCCTTGTCGGTGACCGCGTCCCAGTAGTGGATCCATTCCACGCGGCCCGTCACCGAATCGAGGACCGAGATCAGGCTGTCGCCCGGCGTATTGGCCCTGGTGGTCACATAGGAGCCGAGAGTCGTGGGGTCCAGGCCGGTGACATAGATGCTGACCACCACCACCGGCTCCTTGAAGTTGGTGGGGAAGTCGATGCCGCCGATCGGAATCGCCGGCTGGCCGTTACGGGTAGTAAGGTATCCCGACATGATCGAGTTGGCAGCGACCCAGGAGCCGTCCACCACGGCAAGATTGGTCAGCGCATTGGCGGTCTTCGCGCCGTAGGCAATGTAGTAACCGCGGAAATAGACCACCCCGCGCGGCGGGAACTGGTTGAAGACGCCGGCCGCGGTGCTGATCGGAATCTCGGTCGCGGTGCCGAATAGGCGCGTCAACGGCTGCGCGCCGGTCGCAGGCGAGGTGTCGGTGTCCGGCGGACGATGGTCGATCGGCGCCCAGACCACCCAGGCCGGGGCGGGATTGGCGGCGCCGACGGTGGCGATCGCGGCATTGGCATCGCCGATGGCGAGGGTCTGGCCGAGCACCGCGCCGCCCCGGTACAGCTCCGGATAGAACAGGGGCTGGCCAGGCGCTGGTGGCGGAAGGGGCGACAAGGCCAGCCGGTAGCCGCTGGGCATGACCGTGGCGCCGACCTGGTGCGTCTGGGTGGAGGGAAAGACCCAGGCGCTGGTGGTCGAATTGGTGATCGTGTCCTGACGCCGGGCGCGCACGCAGCCCTGCAGGGTGGCGGTGGCGCCAGTGCCCAGGATGTGGTCGTAGGAGATGTATTCGTCGTCGATGTGCACCATGCCGCGCTTGGGCAGCACGCTCTGCACGGTCAGTCCGGCCGGGCTGCTCGGCACCGCCACCTGGATGTCGCCGGGCATCAGGCCGCCGACGTCGGTCGGCGTGGTCGGCGCGCTGCTGATGGCGGAGAAGGGGATGGCGGTGACCAGGCTGAGACTCGGCAGCGTGCAATGGTCGCCGAAGGCCGTGAGGGCCGGGGCGCCGGGCTCGGTCTTGTAGACGTCCTGCCCGACATTGCCGTCGACCACCAGCGACACGCCATCCGGACGGTCGCTGGCGATGGTGATCTGCAGGTGGTACCACTGGCCCTTGTGGAAGTACGGTATGCCGGCCTTGTCGGGCGGGGTGAAATAGCAGTGCAGGACGCGGTTGGGCGCGGCCAGGGCGCTGAAGCTGAGCATGCCCGCACCGCCATCCGCCCACTGCGCGGGCGCCAGCGACGCCAGGGTCGAGAGCCCCGAATCGGAGCCGAGCGAGCTCTCGTTGACCAGCTGCGTTGAAGGATCGTCGCTCGGCACCGAGAGGGTGTCATCCTGGGTATGCTCGATCGACGGCGGCGCGGTCGCCAGGATCAGCAGCTGCTTGGTGCTGTCGTAGAACAACCCGAGGTAGTTCTGCGAAACGTTCGAGCCGGGGATGGCGGCGCCGTCGAGGAACTGGTTGCTGACATTGCAGGGTGGCATGCGCAGCTCGCAGATCGGCAGCACGCCGGCCGCGCCGGCACCGCCGGAGGACCAGTCGCTCTGCGGCTGGATCCACAAGCCGAACTGCCGGGACTCCATCTCCGAGACGGGCGAATTGACGCGCGCGATGACGAAGGCCGATTGCTGGTTGGAGGTCGCGATCGGATAGGACAGGCGGGTGCCAGCCTCGTGATGGAAGCCGTCCGGATGCATATCGGTCTCGGCCAGGCCGACCAGGCTCGCATCATCCAGGGACTGGTCGTTCGGCGCCCCGATTTCAAGAGTCTCAAGCTGGGTGTTGGAGTTGGTCGTGGGGAAGGGATTGAGCAGCGTCTCGGCATCGAAGATCTGATCGCCACTGTGCAGCTGGTTGTTCGGGTTGCCGCCGAAGGTCAGCCGCCAGTCGATCGCGAGATGCTTCAGATAGAGGTCCTCGGAATAGAGACCGCTTTGCACCAAGGGGATGGTGGTCAGATCCGGCATGACGCGCGGTCGGATCGACGTGCCCGCGGCCGGGCTGGCCCCGGGCGTGGCGACGAAGTCGGTATCGGCGGGAAACACAGGGTTGCCGGCGAAATCGGTGAGCTGCCGCTCGTGCGCCACCGGCCAGGTCTGCACGTGGCTGCCGAAGCGGCCGGCCACCAGACCATGCAGCGCACCCTGGGTCAGCCAGCGCCGCTCCTGCAGGTATTCCTGGGGCAGGGCCTGGACGACGTCGCGGCGCAGCGCCTGGGCGATCTGCCGTCCGAGGCGGTCGGTCACCGTCGCCGAGGCCTCGATGGTGAAGGTGCCGCCGGATAAGATGCCCAACGGTGGCAGGTCCGATCCGGTCATGAGCGGATAGGTCCACGGGAAGAGGTTGATGAAGCTGTCGACGGGCGTATCGCCGATCGAACGCACCGTGACCCGGCTCAGGCCGCCGCTGGCGCCGGCGGTGGTCGAGCCGACCGTGGCGACGATCGACTCGTCGGTGCTGGACGTGGTCGGGTCATCCATGGAGCGCTGCGGCTCAACCGGATTCGGCTGGGCTGGATATCCGGCCGCCGGGTTCGGGGCCGGAGCGGCGCCGTCGAGCATCGCCCGGCACACCGCCAGCGGCAGCTGATGGACGTTCAGCGGCGCGGGCACCTCGAGCATTACGCCCTGGCCGACACCGGCGAGCGTGTCGCCACTGTAGGATTTGCGCAACAGCATGTGCGCCGTGCCGCCGCCCTCCTCGAACAACGACGTCGCGAAGAAGCCATCCGCAGGGGCGTCGGTGATCAGCCCGGTCGCATGCACGGCAGTGGCCACGGTGTTCTCGCCGACCACCACACTGCCATTGCCCAGCAGCGGTCCGCCGCTATCGCCCAGGCCGGTCCAGAGATTGGGGTGGTTGGGCTGGCGTGGGTCTGGCTGGCAGTCGATCCACTGCGTGTCGTGGATACCATCGGTTTGCACCACAGTGCCAAGATCGACCAGGCCCTGGCGTCCGGGAAGGGGGTTGTGGAGGGTCAGATACGGGCGCAGCCGCTCGAGCTCATTGCGGGTCAACGGAGTGCGCAGCTTGACCCAGTTGCCGCCCACTGTCTGCGGATTGGCCTGCAGCAGCTGCTCGAGGGTGGTGATGCGACGTCCTGGCAGGGTTACCCGCAGATTGGCCAGCGCCTGCGCGAGCTGGCCGATCGAGTCGATATCGGGGAAATAGGTGCCGGGCGGGTAGGGAGGAGGCCCGGTGGGCGCTTGGTAGACCGTGTTGTCGTCCCAGTCATTGATGCCGACCGCGCTGAGCAGGTAGCTCCAGACCACTGGGCCCATGTGGTTCGGATCGAGCTTGCCGGCCTCGTCGTGGATGACGGCGCCGAGGTAGGTCGCCTGCAGCCCCGCCGACGGCAGGGGGGTGATGCCCAGCGGCGCGGGCAGGACGCCGATGGCGCCGGCCGTGTCGCTGGCATTGAACATGTTATTCGAGGGCAGCGGCACGACCGCGGCGCGCAGAACGGCGGGAGTCGCGGTATTGGCGGCGTTGAAGCTCCCCGGCAGGTTCGACCACTGCTGCGGGCCGGGAGTAGCGCCCGGCGCATAGGCCTGCAGGGATGGGGTGAGCGCATAGGCGGCCAGCGCGATGGCGACGTTCTCGACATTGTCGCGACCGACCTGCGCGAGCTTGCCCCCGGCGTAGGAGCGCGTGCCGGCAACGCTCGCCGATTGGCTGAACAGGAAGGGCAGCCCCAGCAGCAGGAGTGCTGCCAGCAGCACCAGGGCGAGGATCAGCGCGGCGCCCGCGCGCGCATGCCTCATGGGGAGACGCCGCCGGTGCGCACCCCGGTGTTGACCTGGTTGGTAGTGGGATTGGTGTTCATATCCACGGTGCCATCGGGATCGATGGTGATCACCGCGGTGTCGAGGTTCTGCCCAGCGGCCCCAGCCGCGACCTCGCCCATCAGCTGGAAGGTGATCGTCGCGCCGAGGGTGGTGACATTGACGGTGCTGTTGCTGATCGTGCCCGTATCGCTGACCGAGGTGACCGTGCGGGTGGAATTAACCAGGCCGCCCTGGGCGACGGTGGTCTCGACCACGCCATCGGGCCGGACGGTGAAGGCGTAGTCGCCGTCGGGGATGACACCGCCCGGCAGGTTGGCGGTGCGGTCGGTACCCAGGCGCAGCAGCCGGGCGTTGTCCAGAGTCCCGACCAGGTAGCGCTGCTGCGTGGGCGGGATGACCGGATTCGTGCTCCCACCGGGATTCGGATACGGGGGATTGGGATCGGCCATCACCGGATTGGGCAGCAGGCCCTTGTTGTAGAGCTGGTCGAAATTGCCGCGACCGACGTACACCGTGCCGCCGCAGTAGCTGGCGTTCTTCGGCTGGGAGGTATAGGCGCCGCCGGTGTCGTTGTTGAGCAGCTGGGCGATCTTCTGGCCGTTGCGATAGAGCTCGAGAGTATGGCCGTCGTAGAGCAGCCCCACGTCCTCCCAGCGGTTGCCGACGATCGGCCCTGTGACATCCAGCCCGCCGGCCGGCAGGTAGGACGGATCGAGGCTGTTGGCGATCGAGTTCTCGATCGAGCTGACCATATGGAAGCCGCCCGAGTCGTTGAGCCATCCGACCAGGTCCCAGGACAGCGCATCGGCATCGATCTCGACAGAAGGAGATCCGATGGTATTGATTTTCTGTATGTTGGTGTTCTTCAAGACCAGGGCCAACCCGCAGACCGCGTTGCTGTCATTCTCGTCACCGACTTGCACCAGCGGGATGATGTCCGGCGTGGGCGTGCCGTCGGCGTAGGTGTAGTACGGCGCCTGCGGATCCGGCGGCAGGATCGCGCAGGCCAGGTAGAAGCCGTCGATCGCCGTGGTGTTGCGCGACAAGGACTGAGTCGGGGTCAGGGGATAGGTGGCGGGCGGGGTGGTCCCCATCGCCGTGGCGCCGATCAGCCCCTGTCCGGACTGGCCCAGCGCAGTGATGAAATTGTTGCTGATGTCCGAGGTCATGGCCCAGGGGCTGACGGGGGTAACGCCGGGGGGTGCTACTTCGAAAGTCTCGTTCCAGACCGGGACCTGGCTGACGCCGCTGACCGTGCGGTTGGCCCGTGAGATCACGACCTGCACCGGTGAACCGGTGGAGCGCGCGGTGTCGCGCGACTGGCGGATCACGTCCGACATCAGCTGCTCGGTGCCGATCAGCTTGTTGACCGCCGGGGTGCGCATCACCGCGCCGATCGAGAGGGCGAGGAAGATCATGATGATGCCGATCACGATCAGCA
>Ga0302314_10006133_pt1 | contig 21815 bp, 14 predicted proteins | sample III_Palsa_N2_3_FD_200533 | JGI IMG/M metagenome (GOLD analysis project Ga0302314, IMG submission 200533) | Peat permafrost microbial communities from Stordalen Mire near Abisko, Sweden - III_Palsa_N2_3 | ecosystem: Environmental > Terrestrial > Soil > Palsa > Peat permafrost | place: Sweden...
TGCGCGCGATCGGCTGCTCAGCCTCGATGATGTCGATCGGCAGGTCCAGGTACTCGAAGATCCGGTCGAACAGCGCCAGCGAGGCCTCCATGTCCGCCTGGACGCCGAGCAGCGACTGGATCGGAAACAGCAGCCGCGTCTGCAGGGTCGTGAACGCGACCACCGTGCCGATCTTGATCGCGCCGATGAACGTCTGTCCGGCGAGCCAGTAGATGATCGCCGGCTGGGCGGCGAACACGAACTGGATCGTCGCCATCATCCAGCGCCCGGCCATCCGCGACCTCACCTCGAGGTCGGCGATGCCCTTCGACTCGCCCGTGAAGCGGTCGGCCAGGTCCGCGCCCCGCCCCATCGTCTTGCCGAGCATGATCCCCGACACGCTCAGCGACTCGGCGACGAGCGCGGACATGTCGGCGAGCCGGCGCTGCTGCTCGGTCGTGATCCGGCGGCGGACCTTGCCGACCTTCCGGGTCATCCACACCGACGGCGGTATGAACACCAGCGAGATCAGCGCCAGGCGCAAGTCGAGGATGCACATCGCGACGAGCGCGGCGATCACCGTGGTCGCGTTCTGGGCGATCGTCGTCGCAGTCGTCGTGACGACGGCGTCGAGCCCGCCGATGTCGTTGGCGATCCGCGACTGCACCTCGCCGGTGCGGGTGCGGGTGAAGAATGCCAGCGACATCCGCTGGAGGCGGTGGTAGACGGCCGCCCGCAGGTCGTGCATGACCTTCTGGCCGACGACGTTCGAGATGTAGGTCTGCCAGACGTTGGTCGCGTTCGAGACGATCGCGACGCCGATCATCCCGAGCACCGCCTCGGTCAGCAGCGTGTGCTCGTGCTTGATGATCCCGTCGTCGACCGCGTCGCGCAGCAGGAACGGGTTGAGGATGCTGATCGCGGCGGAGAAGACGATCATCACAAGCACGACCGCGAGCCTTAGCCGGTAGGGCTTGAACAGCGCCAGGATCCGCTTGCCGTCGCGCTTGCGGGTCGGGTCCATCAGCGCCGGCGGCTTCTTCTCGGGCGTCCGGAACGAACGCATCGCGCCGCTTCCGGCCGAGCCGTGCATCGCACCGGTTCCGCTTCCACCAAAGCTCATCGCTGCCACCAATGATGACGCGTCGCTTGACGTCCCCTTCTGCAACCATGCCTGTTCGCGCTCACACATCCACACGCGTTTTCGACAGAAGTGCCGCTTACCGGGGGCTAGATGGAACCAATCGACACGGGCCAGACAAGCGAGCCGCTCACCCCGCCGATTCCGGCGATCACGGAGATCCGGCAGCTCGCGCCGGTCGCGTTGCTCGGCGGCAGCCCGTTCCCGCCGATCGCCGAGTACGGGTTCCTGTCCGACTGCGAGACGGTCGCGCTGGTGGCTCCGAGTGGAAGCATCGAGTGGCTGTGCCTGCCCCGCGTCGACTCGCCGAGCGTGTTCGGCGCGATGCTGGATCGCGACGCGGGCTACTTCCGGATCGGCCCGTCGGGGCTGACGGTGCCCGCGGCGCGCCGGTACCTGCCTGGGACGAACGTGCTGGAGACGAGCTGGGGGACTGGCTCGGGCTGGATCGTCGTGCGCGACGTGCTGCTGATCGGTGCCTGGCACCACGATGACGAGCGCTCGGGCACACACCGCCGCGCCCCGACCGACTACGACGCCGACCACGTGCTGCTGCGCCACGTCCGCTGCGTCAACGGCCAGGTCGAGATCACGATGGACTGCGACCCGGTGTTCGACTACGGCGCCAAACCGGTGCGCTGGGACTACAACGGCGTCGGCTACTACGAGGGGGTCGCGACCGCCGAGGGATGTGACGTGCGGCTGCGACTGCGGACCGACCTGCGGCTCGGGTTCGAGGGGTCACGCGCGACGGCGCGCCACCGGATGAAGGAGGGCGAGGCGATCTACTGCGCGCTCTACTGGTCAGAGCATCCGCCGCCGCAGGACGTCGAGGAGGCGCAGGCGCGGCTCGTCTGGACCGCGCATCACTGGCAGCACTGGCTCGACCGCGGCCATTTCCCGGATCATCCGTGGCGCACCCATCTCCAGCGCAGCGCGTTGACGTTGAAGGGCCTGACGTACGCACCGACCGGCGCGCTGCTGGCCGCGGCCACCACCTCGCTGCCCGAGGCCCCGCACGGCGAGCGGAACTGGGACTACCGCTACAGCTGGATCCGTGACTCGACCTTCATGCTGTGGGCGCTGTACACGCTCGGGTTCGACTGGGAGGCGAACGACTTCTTCTACTTCATCGCCGACGTCGCCGGGGGCAAGGACGACCTGCAGGTGATGTACGGACTCGGCGGCGAGCGCGACCTCGAGGAGAAGGAGCTCGACCACCTGTCGGGCTACGAGGGCGCGCGTCCGGTTCGGATCGGCAACGACGCCTACCGGCAGAACCAGCACGACGTGTGGGGCGCGCTGCTCGACTCCGTCTACCTTCACACCAGTTCGCGCGACTCGCTCGACGAGCGCGTCTGGCCGATGCTGTCCAAGCAGGTGGAGATGGCGATCGCCAACTGGCGCAAGCCCGACCGCGGCATCTGGGAGGTGCGGGGTGAGCCCAAGCACTTCACCTCCTCGAAGATGTTCTGCTGGGTCGCCTGCGACCGCGGCGCGCGACTGGCGGAGATCCGTGAGGACTGGGACCGCGTCGAGCGCTGGCAGGCGGCGGCCGACGAGATCCACGCCGACATCTGCGAGCACGGCGTCGACGGCCGTGGCGTATTCGTCCAGCACTACGAGACGACCGCGCTCGACGCGGCGCTGTTGCTGATGCCGCTGCTGCGCTTCCTGCACCCCGACGACCCGCGGATGCGCAACACGGTGCTCGCGATCGCCGACGAGCTGACCGAGAACGGGCTCGTGCTCCGCTACCGGATCGACGAGACCGACGACGGCCTCCCGGGCCGGGAGGGGACGTTCCTGATCTGCTCGTTCTGGCTCGTGTCGGCGTTCGCGGAGATCGGCGAGGTCAAGCGGGCTCGTGACCTGTGCGAGCGGTTGCTGGGCTATGCCTCGCCGCTGGGGCTGTACGCCGAGGAGATCGACCCGCGCACGGGCCGGCACCTGGGCAACTTCCCGCAGGCGTTCACGCACCTGGCGCTGATCAATGCGGTCATGCACGTGATTCGCGCGGACGAGGCGCCCACCACGCCGCCGCCTCAGTGGACCGAGTGGCGATAAGCGCGCTCGTCCGATCGGGCAGGAGCGCCAGTTGAGGATCCGTGCCGCCGTGCTCGAGGAGTTCGGGCAACCGCTGAACGTGACCGAGGTCGACCTCGCCGGCCCGCAGGCCGGCGAGGTGCTCGTCCGCCTCGAGGCGTGCGGCGTCTGCCACACCGACATGTACACGGCGTCCGGAACCGACCCGTCGGGCTACGCGCCCACGGTCCTCGGGCACGAGGGCGCAGGGGTCGTCGAGGCGCTCGGCGAGGGCGTCACGAGCGTCAAGCCAGGTGACCGGGTCGTCACCCTGTTCTCGCCCCAGTGCCGCGAATGCGAGCACTGCCGGTCCGACGCCACCAACATCTGCCTCGCGATCCGCGAGCAGCAGAACAGGGGCTACCTGCCCGACGGCACCACGCGGCTGTCCCGCGATGGCGAGCCGATCCGCCACTTCATGGGCACGAGCACGTTCGCGCAGTACACGGTGATGCCCGAGATCGCCCTCGCGGTCGTCTCGCCCGAGGCCCCGGCCGACCGCGCGGCGCTGTTCGCGTGCGGCCTGTCGACCGGGTTGGGCGCCGCGATCAACACGGCGAAGGTCAAGGCCGGTTCGACGTGCGTCGTGTTCGGCGCGGGGATGGTCGGCCTCGGCGCGGTCGCCGGGTGCCGGCTGCAGGGCGCCGAGCGGATCGTCTGCGTCGACAAGTCGGCCGACCGGCTCGAGCTCGCGCGCGGACAGGGAGCGACGGATACGTGGGTCGCCGACGAACACACCGTTCAACGTGTGCTTGACGAGACCCGCGGGTTCGGCGCCGACTACACGTTCGAGGCGACCGGCCTGGTCGCGGTGATGCGCCAGGCGGTCGAGGCGGCGCGGATGGGCTGGGGCCTGTGCACGATCGCCGGGGTCGCCGGCAAGGGCGAGACGCTCGACATCATCCCCCGTTACCTGATCACCGGGCGGCGCGTGTGCGGATCGTCGTTCGGCGGCGTCAAGGGCCGCGACCAGGTCCCGCAACTCGTCCAGCTGTACCTCGACGGCAAGCTCGACGTCGACCCGTTCATCTCCCACCGGATGCCGCTCGATCAGGTAAACGAGGCGTTCGAGCTGATGGAGCGCCAGGACGGGATCCGCTCAGTGCTGCAGTTCGGCTGACTGCGCGGACTGGCCCAGGGCTTCCGGACGAGGCTCTCAGCGAACGGTGATCGCCTCGCCGCCCCACGGGGTGGCCGTCCCGCCCTGGAAGCGCTTCGGAAGCTCCTCGATCATGTTCCATGTCGCTCCGAGCCGGCCGAATCCCACGCAGAACGCGCAGTAGGCCCCGAGCTCGACGATCTGCTCCTCGCTGAAGTGCTCACGCAGGCCGTCGTAGACGGCGTCGTCGATCGCCAGGTGATCCGTGGCCAGCAGCTCGCCGTAGCGGATCGCCGCCCGCTCAGCCTCCGACAGTCCGGGCGCCTCGTGTGGCTTCTCGAGCGAGCACACGAGCTCCTCGGTGAGCCCGTCGGCGATCGCGCCCGGGTAGCGGATCGCCATGCATGTCCGGCATTGATTGAAGAACGCGATCCGCAGGCGTACCAGCTCCAGCAGGCGGTCCGGCAGCAGCCGGTCGGTCCACAATGCGGCGTGGAGTCCGACGATCGCCTTGGCGTGCGACGGCCGGTGCGCGTGGACGCGCAGCAGGCCCAACTCCAGGGGAGTCCGTTCGTCTGCCGCGACGAGCTGCCGCAGCTCGGGATCGAACTGCTCGATGGGCACCATCCTGAGGCGGGTACCGCCAACAACACTTCCTCTTTGATCCTCGGCCAACATCGCACCCTCCAGGTTCTCGACACAAGGTTGATCGACTCGACTGAAGTCACTTCAGGCGGTCGCTGGAGCGATGGTTGCGGACGGCGATGTGAGCTGTCATCACATCATCGATGCGATACGCACCGGACGACAACCGTCGATCGCCGGGCCGGCGTTCGCGGCCTGGTGGCCTCACCGCCGGCTCAGCGAGGGCGCCAGCAGGGCGAGACCCCGGGCACGCTCGACCGCGTCGGCACGCGTGTGCACTCCGAGCTTGGTGTACAGATGCCGCATGTGGGTGCGAATCGTGTTGAGCGAGAGCCCGAGTTCACCTGCGATCTCGGGCGCGGACAGATTGGTCGGCAGGTAGCGCAGCACCCGGGTCTCACCTTCGGTCAGCAGCCCGTTCAGCGGTTCAGGCGCACCGCCGCCGGGCGCGTCGCGCCCGCCGGCAAGCAGGTCAACGATCTGCGCGAGGAGCGCCGGATGCGATGTGCCCCGTCTCCGGTGCCGCTCGAGCATCCCGAGGGCGGGGAACAGCAGGAAGGGGGCAACCAGACCTTCGGGTTCAGCAAGATCGAGCGCGCGCTCGAGCGCCCAGGCTCGGCGGCGGCTATCGCCCATCGCGTCGCGGGCGATTGCCTCGAGGAGAACTGCCTGGGCCGGCCACACCTGCGGCCGCATCGCCAGCGCCTGGTCCTCGACCAGAGGTGCGAGCAGGTTCGTGGCACCTGCCGGATCGTCGCGAGCGAGCCTCAGCGCCGCTTCCGCGATCCGTATCTCGGGGAGCGCTCGCTCGCCCTGATCGAGCCCCGCCAGAACGGCGTCGGCCTGCTCCAGCTCGCCCAGCCCGACGAAGGTCCGAACCAGATGCCCGGGGATCCGGGCGGCAATCAGGTGCGAGCCCACGAGCAGCCCCCTGAGGCGGTCAGCTGCCTGGAAGGCCCGGAGTGCGTCGGCGTCACGGCCGCGCACCGCGTCGATCAGCCCGCGGAGCACGTACAGCATCAGCCCGCCGGCCGGCGAGACCCACGGCAGCCGCGTGTTCTCCGCGCGCCTGAGCAGTGACTCGGCGTCGCCGATTCTGCAGTGAACCATCATCGCCATCCCGTGGACCGTGTACGCCACCCCGGCGACCGGGTCGTCTTCCCAGCCGTGCTGCTCGGCGAGGTCGATCGCCTCCTTGCTGCGCGCTTCGCCGAGTCGCAGTGACTCGAAGATTTCGATCTGCGCCAGGTGAGCGAGCGCACTCAGCACCAGAAACGGGCGCTCGCTGCGCCTGCCCAGCACGAGCGCGTGCTCGAGGTGTCGCGTAGCCGCGTCGAGGCCTCCTGTCCACAGCTCGGCGACGCCGAACTCGAGCAGCGCCAGCGCACGCAGATCGTCGCCGAGTCCGCGCTGGGCCGCGTCCGGCGCCTCAGCGGGAGCCAGCAGCCCACGCCCCTGCGCCACCACCGCCCGCAGATCTCCCCGGTGACGCGCGACCGACAGCCGCAGGATCGCGAGCATGAGTTGCAGCTGGTCGCGGCGATCGGCTGGGTATGACGCGAGCGCACCTTGGACCTCATCGAGGTGGCGCTCGGCCTCGTCCGGCGAGCCCCGATCCAGCTCGCGAGCCGCCAGCAGCGCCCGCAATTCCGGGTCACCCGCGACGAGACTCGCAGGGAACACCGATACGAGTTCGTTGGCCTGCGCCGCCTGGCCGCCGAGCAGGAGTCCGAACCAGTTGTCGAGCAGCAGGCGACTGGCGAGGTTCCATTGCTCAGCCTCCTGGGCATGCCGGATCGCTTCGACCGTGTGGCCACGTTCCGCGAACCAGCTGGCCGCAGCGGCGTGCAGCGACCGCAATTCGCTCGGCGCTTCTCGCAACAGTTCGCGTCTCAACAGGTCGGCGAACAGGTGGTGGTAGCGAAACCAGCGGCGCCGGGAATCGACCGCCACGACGAAAGCGCCCGCCTCCTCCAGCTCTTGCAGGATGGCCTGTCCGTCCGAGCCGCCGGCCAGCAGGTCGGCCAGCGACCCACTCACACGGTCCAACACCGAAGTGCGAATGAGCAATCGCCTCACATCTTCAGGCTGGCGATCGAGCACCTCGGCCACGAGATACTCGGCAACCGTGCGCTCGCTCCCGGCGAACTCAGCGGCAAACGACTCGGGATCCTCGTGCCCGCTCAGCGACAGTGCCGCCAGGCGCAAGCCCGCCGCCCAGCCTTCGGTCCGATCCGCCAGCAACGCGACTGCCGCACCCGACAGATCTACACCGGCCGTCGCGAAAAGCGCCCTCGACTCATCCACCGAGAACCGAAGATCCGCCGCCCGGATCTCGGTGAGCAGCCCCTCCAGGCGCAGGCGGTGCAGGCCGAGCCGCAGGTCCCGTCGCGTCGCGGACACGAACCGAAGCTCAGCCGGCGCGCGCATCAGAAACAGCTCCAGCAGGCGCAGCGCGGTGTCTGACCTGAGCTCGTGCAGATCGTCCAGCACGAGCCACATCGGCTCGCGCAGCTCGCTCAGATCCGCCAGCAGGCGCTCGACGATCGCACCCGCATCAAGCCCGGGTGCCGGCGTTATCTCCCGCGCGAGCCTTGAGCCGGCGTCGGTCTGACGGACTGCGGCGAGCACCGACAGCCAGAAGCGGTGCGCATCGCGCTCTTCGGTCCCGACCGTGATCCAGGCGGTGCTCGCCTCGATGCCCCGGTCGGCGATCCAGGCACGGAGCAGCGAGGTCTTGCCGGTCCCCGCTGACGCTGACAGCTGCGTCACGCGACCCGCACCGTCGAGTGCCTCGAACAGACGCCGCCGCGCGACCAGCACGCCACTCCCCGCAGAGCGACCCCGAGCCGCCACGACTGATCGGTTTATCAGAAGACGGGCAGCTCGCGATAGTCGCCCCAGACCTGCTGGAGCGACTCGACGATCTCGCCCTCGGAAACGCCGATCCGCGCCGCCTCGATCAGGTGCGGCATCAGGTTGTGGTGCTCGCTCGCCGCAGCCTCACGGATGACCGCGAGCGAGGCCTCGACCGCCGCGCTGTCGCGGGTCGCCTTCGCGGCCTTGACGCGCTCTATCTGCTTGCGCTCGAGCGCAGGGTCGATCCGCAGGATCTCCGTCTGACCCTCGTCGCCCTCGGTGAAGCGGTTGACGCCGACCACGACCCGCCGGCCCGAGTCGATCTCACGCTGCAGCTCGAACGCGGCGTCGGCGATCTCGCGCTGTGGGAAGCCACGCTTGACGGCGTCGACCATCCCGCCGAGCTCGTCGATCTTGCGGAAGTACTCGTAGCAGTGGTGCTCGAGCCGGTCTGTCAGCGCCTCGACGAAGTAGGCGCCGCCGAGCGGGTCGATCGTGTTCGTCACGCCGGTCTCGTGGGCGATGATCTGCTGGGTCCGCAGCGCGATCCGCACCGCCTCCTCGGTCGGGAGCGCGAGCGCCTCGTCGTAGGAGTTCGTGTGGAGCGACTGGGTGCCGCCGAGCACGCCGGCGAGCGCTTCGATCGCCGTCCGCACGATGTTGTTGAGCGGCTGCTGGGCGGTGAGCGAAACGCCGGCGGTCTGGGTGTGGAAGCGCATGCGCCAGGACTCGGGCTGCTGGGCTCCGAACGTCTCGCGCAGCTCGCGCGCCCAGATCCGCCGCGCGGCGCGGTACTTGGCGATCTCCTCGAAGAAGTCGATCTGTGCGTTGAAGAAGAACGACAGCCGCGGCGCGAAGTCGTCCACGTCGAGCCCGCGCGCGACTGCGTGCTCGACATAGGTGAGCCCGTCCTTGAGGGTGAAGGCCAGCTCCTGGGCCGCTGTGGAGCCCGCCTCGCGGATGTGGTAGCCACTGATCGAGATCGGGTGCCAGCGCGGCATCTCGTTCGCGCAGTACTCGACCATGTCGGTCACCAAGCGCATCGCCGGATCGACCGGGAAGCACCACTCCTTCTGAGCGATGTACTCCTTGAGGATGTCGGTCTGGATCGTTCCGCCGAGCGACTCGGGCGGGATCCCCTGACGCTCGGCCGCGACCACGTAGAACGCGAGCATGATCGCTGCCGGGGCGTTGATCGTCATCGACACTGTCACCTTGTCGAGCGGGATCCCGCGGAACAGGGTCTCCATGTCCGCGACCGTGTCGACCGCCACCCCCTCGCGACCGACCTCGCCGAGCGAGCGCGGGTGGTCGGAGTCGTGGCCCATCAGCGACGGCATGTCGAATGCGGTCGAGAGGCCCGTCTGGCCGTGCTCGAGCAGGTAGTGGAAGCGTTGGTTGGTGTCCTCGGCGGTGCCGAACCCGGCGAACTGCCGCATCGTCCACAGGCGGCCGCGATACATCGACGGATACACGCCGCGCGTGAACGGATACTGGCCCGGGAGCCCGATCGTAGCCTGATCGGGAAGGTCCACCTCGGTGTACAGCGGCCTGATCTGCTCGCCGGACAGCGTCGTGAACGGCTCGTCGCGTTCCGGGCTGAGCGCGTATACGCGTCGCCACTCGTCAAGCGAGATCGGGGTGTTGTCGACGGTCGCCATGTCCTCGCTCGAAGGATGATACGCCCACCGATAGTTGGGCGTCAAACTATTGCCCGGCTTGCGCCTCGAAGTCGCCGGCGTCGATCCGCGCCCGGCGGAGGATCGCCGTGATGGCCTCGAGGTCGTCGTCGGGAAGACTGATCCCGAAGCGGATCCTGTGCAGCTCGTCGGTCGCCGCCTCGGCGAGCGCGCGGCCCGCAGGCGTAATCCGCGCCAGCGTCGCGCGCCGGTCGCTTGGGTGCGGCTCGCGGCGCACCAGCCGCTCCCGCTCAAGGCCGTCGATCAGGTTGGTGACGCTCGCCGGGTGCACCTGGAGGCGCTCCCCGATCTTGCCGAGCGGGAGCGCCCCGCGGCGGCTGAAGTAGAGGAGCATCAGCGCCTCGTAGCGGGCGAACGTCAGCCCGTGCGTAGCGAGCGCCTCGTTCAGCCGCGCGAGCCAGACCTGCTGGACGCGCATCACCGAGGTCACCGCCTGCATCGGCGGGACGTAGCCGGCGTCGAAGTGCGCGGCCCACTGCCGCCCCGCCTCCTCGATCGGGTCAAACTCGAGGGTCACTCCCGGCTTCCGTGGCTGGTGAGGGAGGCTTTCATCGCGGTAGGGGACTGATAGCACGCTGAACCGCCGTTGCCTCGAACTTGGCTCGAACTGAAGTCAGGTAAACGCCGATTCTTGGGCGTGACATCGCGCGCCATCAGCGTGTCTGTCGCCGCTCTCAGACCGTAATCTGCTGTAAATACAGGCCCCTTCCGGCCACTTGACTTCTATTCGATGAGTCGCTAGGTTTTCAACCTGAGGTCAACTCAGGGAGTGGAGGGAATGACGGATTCGAGTGAGGCGGGTCCTGCTCGCAGGCTCCGCACGGCCGGGACCGCGTTCCCTGCCCCGCGTCTGACAACCGAGGCATACAGGTGAGCACCGTTCCCGCAACTCAGGGGCCAGACGCGCGCCGTCGCCCGCGTCTGCCGCGCGGACTCGGGCTCGACAGGTTCAGTGGCGTCTACCTGTGGATCCTGTTCATCGTCGTCTTCGGGATCTGGACGCCGAGCGAGTTCTTGACGATCTCGACCGTGCACGGCGTCGCCTCGACGCAGGCCGTGACCGGCATCGTCGCGCTGGCCGTGCTCATCCCCCTTGCCGCCGGGCTCTACGACCTCTCGGTCGGAGCGACGGCGAACCTGACGGGCATGCTCGCGATCACGCTGTTGAACCACGGCTGGGCGGTCGTTCCGGCGGTCGTCGCATCGATGCTCGTCGGCGTCGCGATCGGGCTCGTCAACTCGGCCGTCGTCGTCAAGCTCGGCGTCAACTCGTTCATCGCGACGCTCGGCATGAGCTCGATCCTCGCGGCGGTGCTCGTGATCATCACGGGCGACGCTTCGCCGATCCCGCCGAGCTCGACGGCGTGGAACGACTTCACGCAGACGACGATCGCCGGCTTCCAGATCGTCGTCCTCTACCTGATCGCGCTCGCGTTCGTGCTCTGGTGGCTGATGGCCCACACCCCCACCGGGCGCTACCTGTACGCGATCGGCGGCAATGCCGAGGCGGCGCGATTGTCGGGCGTCCGAGTCCAGCGGTATTCGACCCTCGCGCTCGTCCTCTCCTCGACGATCGCCGGCCTCGGCGGTGTGCTCTTCACCTCTCAGAGCGGGCCGTCGCTCGACTTCGGCCCGGCGCTGCTGCTCCCAGCTTTCGCCGCGGCCTTCCTCGGCTCGACTCAGCTCCTGCCCGGCAAGTTCAACGTCTGGGGTACGTTGCTCGCGATTTTCGTGCTCGCCACCGGCGTTGAAGGCCTCGAGCTCGTGTCCGGCGCCGCCTGGCTGAGTGACATGTTCAACGGCGTCGCCCTGATCATCGCCGTGGCGCTGTCGATCAACCGTGGATCCGCTGGCCTGCGCCGGTTCAGACCGAGCCGGCCGTCCGGACAGGGCCCGCCGGGCGGCCAGCCCGCCCCAGAAGACCGCGCGTCCGAGAAGTCGGATCGCGTCGAGATCGGGAGGGCGACGGACGCCCCATAGAGGGTGCGTCGCCTCGCCGTACAGACACTGACCAGTACACCGTCCGCACGGACGCAGATCGAGGAGGAGCAACAACTCAATGCAGTCACTACAGACCAACACGAAGGCGGGCCGCGGTCGCGCGCGTCGCGCCGCGGCGGCAGCGCTCGCTGCCGTCGGGTGCGCCGGCATCGCCGCGACCGCCGCGTTCGCAGGCAGCACGACTCCGTCGCAGATGCTCACCCAGTACCTGGCCAAGCCCACGAGCATCGGCAACTTCGCGCCGCTCAAATCGGCGCCCCCTAAGGGCAAGGTCGTCGTCTTCCTCGCCACCGGCGAGGTCTCGAACGTCCAGGTCGCCAACGGCGTCGCGCAGGCGGCCAAGGCCGCCGGCTGGAAGTACTACTCGGCGAGCTACAACGCAGCCGATCCGGCGAGCATGTCGGCTGCCCTCGACATCGCGATCGCCAAGCACGCGAACTACGTGATGGAGGCCGGCACGCCCCTGTTCCCATCGTTCACCAGCGCGGCCTCTGCGCACCACATCAAGATCGCCGTCGACGCCGTTGACCCGGTCGATGTGACCGGCCCGGTGATCGATTCGAGCGGCGGTGCCCCGGTGGACTACCGGATGGGCGTCCTCACCGCCGACGAGTTCATCGTCAACTCCCACAGCAAGGGTGTGGCCGTCGAGGAGGCGATCCCCCAGTACCCGATCCTGACCACCTTCGCCCACGGGTTCCAGAACACCGTCAAGTCAGAATGCCCGGCCTGCAAGATCATCCCGGCCGACGTCTCGCTGACCGACTTCGCGGCAGGGAAGCTCGACAGCGACGTCATCACGGTCGTCAAGGCCAACCCCAGCGCGAAGTACCTCGTGTTCGACGACGGTCCGTTCGCGGACGGGATCACCTCCGCGCTGTCGGCCCAGGGCATCAGCGGGATCAAGGTCCTCGGTGAAGCGGGCGACGCCGCCGGCTTTGCGGCCCTGAAGACGGGCGCGAACCTCTCCTGGACCGGTTACTCGGTTCCGTTCGACTCGTGGGAGATGATGGACGCGGCGTTCCGCAACGCCGAGGGGATGAAGGTCCCCTCAGCGGACGCGTCGCAGCCGACGCAGATCGTCACCGAGGCGAACGCCGGCTCGATCACGCTGTACCCGACGATCGGCGGCTGGAACTATCCGACGAACGGCTTCGCGCAGTTCGAGAAGGTCTGGCAGCTCGGTTAGCCAGGTGAGTCAACGGTAAGCCATGCCCCAGGAGCAGCCACATGCCCCGGCGCTCGAGGTCGTCGCGCTGTCGAAGAGCTTCACGCGTACGCGTGCACTCGCCGACGTCAGCCTGTCGATCGCGCCGGGAGAGGTGCATGCGCTCCTGGGGCAAAACGGCTCCGGCAAGTCGACGCTGATCAAGATCGTCTCGGGGTATCACCAGCCCGACCCGGGTGGTTCGGTCAGCGTCGGCGGCCGGGAGCTTCCGTTCCAGTCGCCGATCCAGTCCTACCGGCTCGGCTGCCGGATCGTGCAGCAGGACCTTGGTCTCGTGAACAACCTGTCGGTGCTCGACAACATGGCGCTGAGCTCCGGCTTTCCGACCTTCCTCGGGACGATCTCCCTGAAGCGCAGCGTCGCGGAGGCCCGGCGCGACCTCGAGCGCCTCGGACTCGACATCGATCCGCGCGCGCCGGTCTCCTCGCTCAGCGCATCGCAGCGCACGGGCGTCGCCGTCGCGCGCGCGCTCCGCGAGGACTGGACCTATCCCCCGCGCCTGCTGATCCTCGACGAGCCGACGGCGACGCTGCCGGTCAACGAGGTCGATGCGCTGCTCGAGATGGTCACGCGCATGGCGGCCACCGGGGTCGGCGTCCTATACGTGACGCACCACCTCGGCGAGGTCTTCCGCGTCGCTCACCGCCTGTCGGTGCTGCGCGACGGGCACCTCGTCGGCAGCGGCGCCGTCGATCAGTTCGACCACAACGCGATCGTCCATCTGCTCGTCGGCGAGGAGCTCGAAGCGGAGGAGTCCGAGGCGCGCTCCGAGCGCGCCGCGCACGCTGCACACCGGCGCGAACCGCCGGTGCTCGAGGTCGACAACCTCTCGGGCGGCGCGGTGGCGAGCGTCTCGCTCGCCGTGTCCCCGGGCGAGATCGTCGGGATCGCCGGACTGACCGGGTCGGGACGCGACGACCTGCTCGGAAGGATCTTCGGCTCCTTCGCACGGACCGGTGGCTCGGTGCGCGTGGCAGGCGAGGAGCTTGCCGACCACCGGCCTGACCTCGCGATCGCTCGCGGCGTCGCCTACCTCGCGCCGGACCGCAAGACGAGCGGTGGCGTCATGAACATGACAGCGCGCGAGAACCTGACGATGCCCAACCTCCGGCCGTTCTGGAAGCGCCTGCTGTTGCAGAGCAAGCTCGAGCTCACGCGCACCGCCGAGTGGTTCGAGCGCCTCGGAGTCCGTCCCGCGGGCGCCTTCGATGAGCCGCTCAGCATCTTCAGCGGCGGCAACCAGCAGAAGATCCTGTTTGGCAAGTGGCTGTCGCAGCGGCCGGCCGTGTTCCTGCTCGACGAACCGACCCAGGGAGTCGATGTCGGCGCCAAGGCAGACCTCCATCGCGAGCTCCGAACCGCCGCGAACGAAGGCGCCGCGGTCGTGCTCAGCTCGAGCGATCTGGAGGAGCTGGCGGACCTCTGCAGCCGGGTGATCGTGCTCGTCGACGGCAAGATCGCGGCCGAGCTGTCGGGGGCCAACCTGACCGAGACGGCGATCACCCAGCGCTTCTTGCCCGCGGCCGCGGTACCTGCGTAGGCCTCGTGAGCGGCCGGGGATTTGAACGCGAGACCGCGTTCGTGTCCGGCGCCGGCGAGCCAGGCACGCCGGGCCCCGGCCCCTACCCACACCTGACCGCGGTCGGCTCGATCGGGAACGTACGGATCGAGAACCGGATCGTGCAGGCGCCGATGGGGACCGGGATGATGCGCGACGGCCGCGTGACCGACGGCGACATCGCGTTCATGGCGGAGCGCGCCCGCGGCGGCGTCGGCCTGATCATCACCGGCGCCGGGCCCGTGCACGAGACCTCAGTCGTCGCCGGGCGGATTCTCACCGAGGCCTGGGATGGGGGCGGCCTCGAAGGCCTGCGTAGGCGCGTCGATGCGGTCCACGCCCACGGCACGAGGATCTTCGGACAGATCCTCCACCTCGGGCGCGAGTCCTCCGGCGAGACCCAGGCCGGTGGCGCCACCGAGTTCGTCCCGGTCGCACCGTCGGCGGTCGCCTCCCCGCGCGATCCCGCTCCCCCGCACGAGCTCACCGTGGACGAGGTGCGGTTGCTGATCGCCGCCTACGGCGCTGCCGCGGCCAACTACCGGGCAGCCGGCTGCGACGGGATCGAGATCCAGGCCTGCCACGGCTACCTCGCTAGCCAGTTCCTGTCCGCGTCGTCGAATCGCCGGATCGACGCCTACCGCGGCGACACGCTCGAGGGCCGGATGCGTTTCCTCCTCGAGCTGGTCGAGGAGGTCCGCGGCAGCTGCGGCGCCGGCTGTCCGGTTGGCGTCCGGCTCAGCGCCGAGGACCTCGAGCCGGGCGGCCTCACGCTCGACGACACGCTGGCGATCGTCGACGCGCTACAGATCGCGGCGCCCGTCGACTACATCTCGGTCACGACCGGCGTGCGCGGCGCCTACGTGAAGGACATGACCTATCCCGAAGGGTTCGCGAGGAGCTTCTCCAAGGCGATCAGGTTGCACGTCGATGTCCCGGTGATCGTCGCCGGCCGCTTCCGCCTGCCGGTCACGGCCGAGGAGGTCCTCGCCGCCGGCGAGGCCGACTTCATCGCCCTCGGGCGCGCGCTGCTCGCCGACCCCGACTGGACGCTCAAGGCCCGGGAGGGCCGCGACACCGAGATCCGCCCGTGCATCGGGATCAACCAGGACTGCCGCCGCGCGATCGGCTTGATCGGATGCACGATCCACGCGCGCACCGGCCGCGAGCACGAGTGGGGCGCGAGCCGGCAGACCGCCGAGGCGCGCACGATCGCGATCGCCGGCGGGGGCCCGGCGGGCATCGAATCCGCTCGCGTCGCCGCGGCGGCGGGCCATCGGGTGGTCCTGTTCGAGCGCGAGGAGCTCCTCGGGGGCCAACTGCTCGTCGCCGCCGCGGCGCCGACGCGGGCCGAGCTGCTCGACTTCGTCCGCTACGGCGAGCGCGAGCTCACCCGCCTCCAGGTAGATCTGCGCACGCGCACCGAGGCGACCCCGGCCGCGGTGCTCGCCGAGGCGCCGGACCTGTTCGTCAGCGCAACCGGCGCCACGCCGCTGGCACCCGCGCTCGAGATCAGCGGCGATGCCCGCGTCGTCAGCGTCTGGGAGCTGCTCGGCGGGGCCGTCGCCGGGCAGGGGCAGCGCGCGGTCGTGATCGACGACGGATCGGGGTTCTGGCACGCGGTCGGCGCCGCCGAGTGGCTCGCCGCGCGCGGCGCCCGGGTCGAGCTCGTGACTGCCGCCCGCGGGGTCGCGCTGACGATCCCGCACGAGAGCGCGGGCGGCGCGCTGCGTCGGTTGCGGACCGGCGGCGTCCGCTTCCACACGCTCGCCCGCGCGACCTCCGTCGACGGCCGGCACGTGCGCCTGCGCGACGCGATCACGGGCCAGGAGCTCGACCCGCTCGACGCCGACCTCGTCGTCGTGCGCACCGCCCTGCGGCCGAACGACGAGCTCGCGCGGGAGCTCGATGGACGCGTCGGCGCGATCGCGGTGATCGGCGACTGCGCCTCGCCGCGGCGGCTGACCCACGCGATCCTCGACGCCAACAGGACGATGCGCCGGTTCGAAGCCGGTCAGCTGTCGAGCGCGGCAATGATCGTCGTCTGATCCCTGAACTGAATTCAACTATTCCGACCCTCTGGCTTGTTGCCTGCTCCTCGCACCACCGATACAATACTTTGACCTGATGTCAAGTCAGCCACCTGAGATCGACCCCGAGCGGGAACTCGACCTGCTCGTCCTCGGAGGGGGGATGACCGGCCTGACCGCCGCGGCGCGCGCCTGCGCGGACGGCGCCCACGTGATGCTCGTGGAGAAGGGACCGGCCGTCGGGGGCTCGGCGCTCCATGCCGGCTACGTCTGGACGGCGGCCAGCTACGACACGATGCGTGAGGTCAACCCGGACGGCGACCCCGAGCTCGCGCGGGTCGTGATCGATGGACTGGACCCGGGACTCGATTGGATCCGTTCGCTCGGGGTCGAGGTCGGCCCGCAGGTGGTCGTGCTCGGCTACGGCCGCGGCCACGCGACCGACCTCGCTGCCTACATCACCGCCTGTCTCGCGCTGATCCGCCGCCACGGGACGGTGCTCACGTCGGCGACTGTGGACCGGTTGCTGGCAGACGAGCGGGGCGTGTCCGGCGCGATCATCCGCGCAGGCGACCACGAGCTGACGGTCCACAGCCGCGCCACGCTGCTGGCCACGGGCGGCTTCGCCGGTGACCCTGAGCTGCGAGCCGAGCGGATCCACCCCCTCGCCCGCCGGATGCCGCTGCGCGCCAATCCGTACAGCGCCGGCGATGGCCTGCGGCTGGGGCTCGCGGCCGGGGGCGCGTTCGCCGGCGATCGCGCGGGCTTCTACGGCCACCTGATCCCGTCCGGGATCGCCTACGAGAACCCGCTCGAGTTCGTCGAGCTGACCTTCTACCACAGTGAGCACGGGATCCTCCTCAACCTCGCGGGCGAGCGGTTCGTCGACGAGACGCTCGGCGACCACCTCAACACGCTCGCCGTGCTCGACCAGCCCGACGCCCGCGCGCTGCTGATCTGCGACGAGCGGGTACACCGCCAGTGGATGCTGACGCCCTACGTCGAGGGTGCGGAGGCGCCCGACAAGTTCCGCCTCGCGTACAACCGCGGCGCGCGCGCAGCGGTCGCCCACGATCCCGATGAGCTCGAGGCGCTCCCCGACGAGTGGGGCTACCCCGGCAGCGCCGCGCGTGACGCGCTCCTGCGCTTCAACGAGCAGTGCGCCGCGGGCACGCCCGCGCCCGGCCGCCGGCTCGACTGCCAGCCGCTCGTCGATCCGCCGTACTACGTGATCGAGGTGGTCCCGGCGATCACCAACACCTGGGGCGGGCTGCGAATCGACACGCGGGCCCGCGTGCTCGATGCCGACGGCGCCCCGATCCCCGGGCTGCTCGCCGCAGGCGCAGATGCCGGCGGCCTGTATGAGCGAGCATACGGCGGAGGCCTGGCCGCGGGCCTGACGTTCGGCTTGCGGGCGGCAGCGACGGCGGCTCGGACGGCAACCACAATGAACACATACCAGGAGGAGAGAGCATGATCTCCCGGGAGTACACATCGTTCTACATCGATGGCGAGTGGCGGCCGGCGGAGTCGTCGGATACGTTCACCGTGATCTCGCCCCGCGACGGCACCCGGGTCGGTTCGGTGCCGGCGGCGACGAAGGCCGACGTCGACGCAGCGGTCGCCGCGGCCCACCACGCCTTCTACGAGACCGCCTGGCCGCGGCTGCCGGTCAGCGAGCGAGCGACGATGTGCCGCCGGCTCGCCGAGCTGCTCGCCGAGCATCGCACCGAGTTCGCCGACCTGCTCGTCGATGAGATGGGCATCAACAAGATCCTGGCGGACGTGTACATGGCCGTCGCGCCGACGCTGCACTGGAACTACTACGCCCAGGTCGGCGAGGAGTACTCGTTCACCGAAGTCCGCGACTCCGACCTGACGCCGCTCGCCGGTGGCGGCGGTGGGCTGATCATGCCCTACGCGGGCCGTAGCGTCGTGGTCAAGGAGCCGGTCGGCGTCGTCGCCGCGTTCTGCGCGTACAACTTCGGTCTCCCGTGCGTCGGCCAGAAGGTCGCACCGGCCCTCGTCGTCGGCTGCACCGCGGTCGTCAAGGTGCCCGAGCCCGACCCGCTGGCGATCTTCGCGATGGGCGACCTGATCACCGAGGCCGGCTTTCCGCCTGGCGTGATCAACCTGATCGCCGCCGGACCGGAGGCTTCGGAGTACCTCGTCAGCCACCCGCTCGTCGACAAGGTGTCGTTCACCGGCTCGGACAAGGTGGGCGCCCGCGTCGCCGAGATCTGCGGCTCGCTCGTGCGGCCCGTGACGCTCGAGCTCGGCGGCAAGTCGGCCGGCATCATCCTCGAGGACGCCGACCTCGACGTCGCGATCCCGACGCTCGTCGGCGCGAGCGTCGGCACCAACGCCGGCCAGAGCTGCGTCTGCATCAGCCGGATCCTCGCCCCGCGCAGTCGCTACGACGAGATCGCCGACAAGCTCACCGCGGCGATCGGCGGCCTGAAGGTCGGCGATCCGCGCGAGCCCGACACGGTCATCTGCCCGGTGATCACCGAGAGGCACCGCGACCGCGTGCTCTCCTACATCGACAAGGCCCGTGACGAGGGCGCGACCGTCGCCACCGGCGGCGGCATTCCCGAGGGCCTCGCCGGCGGCTGGTACGTCGAGCCGACGCTGCTGACGAACGTCACAAACGACATGACGGTCGCCCAGGAGGAGATCTTCGGTCCGGTCACCGCATTGATCGCCTACGACGACGAGGACGAGGCGATCCGGATCGCGAACGACAGCCCGTACGGCCTGTCGGGGTGTGTCTTCACGGCCGATTTCGAGCACGGCTTCGAAGTCGCGCGGCGGATCCAGGCCGGCACGTTCTCGGTCAACACGATGGCGGCCGACTTCAACTCGCCGTTCGGCGGCTACAAGCGCTCGGGCTACGGGCGCGAGCACGGCGTCGCCGGGCTCGAGGGCTACCTGCACACGAAGACGATCTCGGTCAACCCGTCCGCGGACCTGCCGAGCTCGATCGTCGCGGAGACCGCGGCGGTCTCCTGAGGAACGGCGAGCCGGTCTTTCGGGGTGGGTGGTCTAGTCGGACCACCCACCCCGCTGTGACGTTCGGTCAGATCCGGACGAGCGTCTTGCCGACGGTTTCGCCGGCCAGCATCGCCACCAGCGCGTCCGGGGCGTGCTCCAGGCCGTCGATGATCGTCTGGCGGTATCGCAGCCGGCCGGAGGCAAGCCAACCGCCGAGCACCCGGGAGGATTCCGGAAGCAGGTCGAGGTGGCTGCTCGCGCGGAACCCGCGCACCGTCAGGTCGTTCGCCACAGCCTGGAAGAGGTTCGTGGGTCCTGGCTGCGGCTCGGTCAGCTCGTATTCCGAGATCGCGCCGCACATCGCGATCCGCCCCCACCGGCGCAGCATCGCCAGCGCTGCCTGCAGGTGGTCGCCGCCGACGTTGTCGAAGTACACATCGATCCCGTCGCGCGCAACCGCCCGCAGCTGGTCGAGCACCGGCCCGCCGTGGTAATCGAACGCCGCGTCGAGGCCGAGTTCGTCGAGCAGGAAGGCGACCTTGTCCGCCGAGCCGGCGCTGCCGATCACGCGGTGGCCACCGAGCTTCGCGATCTGGGCAGCGATGCTCCCGACCGCGCCGGCGGCCGCCGACACCCAGACGACGTCGCCGTCGCGCAACTCGGCGGCGTGGACGAGCCCGACGTACGCGGTCAGGCCCATGTTGCCGAGTGGGCCGAGGAACATCTCCGCCGGCCCCAGCGATGTGTCGAGCTTCGCCAAGGTGCCCACCCCGCCGACCGACATCACGCAAGCGGGGACCACGGCGAGGTCGCGCCACCCCCAACCGTGCGAGACCGCGTCGCCGCGGGCGAACCCTTCGGCCCGCGACTCGACGACCTCCCCCACGCTCATGATCCCATCCATCGGCGCGTTCAAAGGGAACGCGTTGAAATAGCCGCCGGGCGCCTGACGTCGCAGCTGCAGCCGCAGCGCCGGGTCGACCGAGGTGAACAGGTTGCGCACGAGCACCTCGCCGTCCCCGAGCTCGGGAAGCTCGACCTCGACGATCCGGAAGTGCGACGGGCTGACCTCCCCCTCGGGGTGACGGGTCAGCTGCACCTGCCGGGCGGTGTGCGGCATCGACTGTCAGTCGGTCCGTAGCAGCAGGCAGGAGGCCAGGGGTCCGGCGCCCGCGGAGACCACGCCGAGATGGGCGCCGGGCACCTGCCGCCCGGTGGCCTGTCCCCGGAGCTGCAGGCAGACCTCGTAGAGGTGGCCGAACGCGTGCAGGCGTCCGGCCGACAGCTGCCCGCCGCTGGTCGCAAGCGGAAGCTCGCCACCGAGCGCGATCCGCGCGCCGCCCTCGACGAACGGCCCGCTCTCGCCCTTGCCGCAGAACCGGAGTCCCTCGAGCCAGAACAGCGTCAGCACGGTGAAGCCGTCGTACAGGCCGGCGACGTCGACGTCGGCCGGCTTCAGATCCGTCCGCGACCACAGGTGCGCGCCGGCGCCGGCGGCGGCGGTCTCCGTCATGTCCTCCCACTGATCCCAGGAGGCGCGGCCGCGCAGGGCGCTCCCGACCGCCTCGACGTGGACGGGCTTCCCGTGGGGCACGTCGGGGGCGTGCTCGCGCGTGGACACGATCACCGCGGTCGCGCCGTCGACGGCGAGGTCACAATCGAACAGGCACAACGGCTCGCTGATCATCTTCGACGACAGGTAGTCCTCCATTGTCAGCTCGCCCCGCATCACCGCCTTCGGGTTGCGCTGGGCGTTGCGCCGGGCGTTGAGCGCCACGGCCGCCAGCTGCTCGCGGGTCGTGCCGAACTCGTGCATGTGGCGGGTGGCCCACAGCCCCATCCAGTTGGGACCGGAGAAGGCGCCATACGGGAGCATCCACTGCATCGTGCCGCGGACGCCGCCGGCGTCGACCGAGACCCGCTCGGTCGCCTGCCGCCACGCGGTCGCCTCGTTGAGGGCGCGGTAGACGAGGACGTGCCGGCAGAGCCCCGACGCGACGGCCATGCAGGCGTGGATCACCGCGGCGAACATGCCCGGGCTCTCCGGGCCGCCGTAGTGCCAGTTGGTGGTCAGGCGCAGCGCGTCCATCACCGCGCCGGTCCCCGGCCCGGACGAGCCGGGCCCCGGTGGCGCCAGCCCCTCCGCGCGCGACACCGCGCCCGGCCAGGACACGACGCCGTCGATGTCCCTGGGCTCGAGCCCGGCGTCTGCGATCGCCTCCACACAGGCGTCGAGCGTCAGTGCCAGCACGCCCTTGGTCAGCCGGCGCCCGACCTCGGACTGGCCGATCCCGGAGACGATGCATCGCTCCTCGAACCCGCTCATGGGGGTGCCGCCGCCCTGCGAAACACCGGCACGAACACGTCGGCGCGCTGGTCGAACTCGACCTCGACCGGCATGCCGATCGCGACCTCCTCGACCGGGCAGCCGACGATGTTCGTGAGCAGCCGCACGTCCGCCTGTTCCTCGAGCGCGACCACGGCGATCACGTACGG
>Ga0302314_10006134_pt1 | contig 21815 bp, 15 predicted proteins | sample III_Palsa_N2_3_FD_200533 | JGI IMG/M metagenome (GOLD analysis project Ga0302314, IMG submission 200533) | Peat permafrost microbial communities from Stordalen Mire near Abisko, Sweden - III_Palsa_N2_3 | ecosystem: Environmental > Terrestrial > Soil > Palsa > Peat permafrost | place: Sweden...
ATATTGCGATTGCCCGAGATGATGGAAGCAGCGTTTATTTGCTCCATTTAGAATCGAACGAACGAGCCAACTTCCAAACAAACGACCCAACCACCAAGCATGGGAGAGAGAAAAAACATGTCCTCATCGTTGTCATCGACTTCACCGATTCAGATTGCGGTAATCGGATCCGGTTATGTTGGGCTGGTAGCGGCCGTATGCTTTGCCGAGATTGGCCATAGTGTGATCTGCGTCGACAATGACGAGCGCAAGGTAAAGGCCCTTCAGGGCGGCGATACCCTCATCCACGAGGAACATCTCCCCGAGCTGCTGGGGCGGTATCGCAACAAGGAGATTCGCTTCACGACCGATCTGGGCGAGGCGACGCGCGAGTCGCAGGCGATCTTTATCGCCGTGGGCACGCCGCAGAGCGAGTCGGGCGACGCCGACCTCTCGTATGTGGAGGCTGTCGCGTGTGAGATTGCGCGGTCGCTGAAGTCGTACACGGTGATCGTCGAGAAGAGCACGGTGCCGGTTTATACCAATGAGTGGATTCGCCGCGCGCTCGAGCGCAATGGCGTCGAGCGCAACCTGTTCGACGTGGTTTCGAACCCCGAGTTCCTGCGCGAAGGCACGGCGGTGATGGACTTCCTGCACCCCGACCGGATCGTCGTTGGATCGGATAGCGAGCGGGCGTCGGCTGTGCTGGGCGCGATCTACGCGCCGCTGACCGGCGGAAGCTACTACAAGACCGAGAAGGCGATTGGCGGGATCTGCAGTGCGGACGCGCCTCCGCCGCTGCTGTTCACGTCGACCAAGAGCGCGGAGATCATCAAGCACGCGTCGAACGCCTTCCTGGCGCTGAAGATCTCGTTCATCAACGCGGTTTCTAATCTGTGTGAGGCGACGGACGCAAACGTGCAGCAGGTTGCGCACGGCATCGGCCTCGATAGCCGCATTGGGCCGAAGTTCCTGCGGCCTGGTATCGGGTATGGTGGATCGTGCTTCCCGAAGGACGTGGCCGCGTTCCGTTCGGTGGCCGATCAGATGGGCGTGGACTTCAGCCTCCTCACCGAGGTCGAGAAGATCAATGCACAGCAGAAGACGCGGTTCCTGCGCAAGGTGCGCTCGGCCCTGTGGACGCTGCGCGGCAAGAAGCTCGGCGTGCTGGGCCTTGCGTTCAAGGGCGAGACGGACGATATCCGCGACTCACCGGCGATTGAGCTGATCAAGATGTTCCTGGCCGAGGGGTGCTCGATCGTGGCCTACGATCCGGCCGCTATCAGCCGCACCAAGGAGGTCCTGCCCGAGGGGCCGGCGATGCAGTATGTCGCTGACTCGTACGCGGCGGCGGCGGACTCGGATGCGTTGCTGATCCTGACGGATTGGGCGGAGTTCGGGAAGCTGGATCTGGCTCGCCTGAACAGCTCGATGCGTTATCCGATCGTGATTGACGGAAGAAATATGTATGATCCGACGGTCATGTCGAAGCAAGGATTTACGTATCTGAGCGTCGGTCGTCCGGCAGCACATCCTACACGCGAAGTGAGTGCGTAACTTCGCAAGTACCATTTGATTCGTCGAGCCCCTTTCCGTGCGCTTGCTGTATGACGCTCAGGTAGGTCTGAGCTCCGTACGAGAAAGGGCACGATGGCACACCGTATTTTAGTTACAGGCGCTGCAGGATTTCTGGGGTCGCACCTCTGCGACAAGCTGCTCGCAGAGGATGCGACCGTGGTTGGGGTGGACAACCTCTGCACGGGGAATCTCGATAACCTTGCCCACCTGAAGAACGAGCCAAGATTCAGCCTGGTGGAGCAGGATATCTGCCTGCCGTTCGACGTGGGCGCGGTGGATTACGTCTTCAACTTCGCCTCTCCGGCGAGCCCGGTGGACTACTCGCGGCTCGGCATCGAGACGCTGCAGGTTGGATCGGCGGGGACGTTCAACTCGCTTGAGATTGCGAAGAAGTACAACGCCGGGTATCTGCATGCTTCGACGTCCGAGTGCTATGGCGACCCCGAGGTGCATCCGCAGGTCGAGACCTATTGGGGCAATGTAAACCCGATCGGGCCGCGCTCGGTCTACGACGAGGCGAAGCGGTTCTCAGAGGCTGCGGTGATGGCCTATCACCGCTATCACGGCGTGAACACGCACCTGGTGCGCATCTTCAATACCTATGGGCCGAGGTTGCAGTCGAACGACGGCCGCGTCATCTCGAACTTCCTGATGCAGGCACTGCGCGGCGAGCCGTTGACGGTGTACGGCGATGGATCGCAGACGCGGAGCTTCTGCTATGTGTCGGATCTGATCGAGGGGATCGTGCGCCTGTCGCGTTCGAACGAAGCGACGCCGGTGAACATCGGCAATCCGGTCGAGTGGACGATCCTCGAATGCGCGCGCGAGGTGCTTGCGGTGACGGGATCGACGGCGCAGGTTGAGTTCAACGATCTGCCGGTGGATGATCCGGCGCGGCGCAAGCCGGATATCAGCAAGGCGAAGGCGTTACTGGGCTGGGAGCCGAAGGTCTCGTTGCGTGAGGGGCTGGAGAAGTCGCTGAGCTTCTTCGAAGATTACGTCGCAAAAGAGAAGGCAAAGGCTTAGTCCTGCCGGACGGGCCCGCTCCGCGCGGGGCAGTCACTTCGTGACATGGCTTCGCGGTGGTGCTCCCGTTGGTCGCAACAGAAGTTTGTGCCGACCATCGGTCGGATCACGCGAAGCCCAATACACACCACGAAGTGGTCGCCGCCCGCGCAGGGCGCTTTTCTATTTTCCAAGATCCGTATTCTTGAGCTTCGGAAACCAGGTAATCTGCGCAGCGATAGCTGTGTCTTTCTGCAGGCCTGGCTTGTAAACGGGAGCCTTCCAGCCTTCGTACTGAACCCACGCATTCAACTCAAGGTCTCGCTGAAATCGCTTCACCACCGAGGTTTTGAACTGGTTCTGCGTCGTGCCTCCAGGGATGAAGTCGGCTGGCGTCTTCTTGTTGAGATACGCAACCTCGATCCACTCCTTCGGCGAGAGATGCCACGTGACCCACGCCTGGCCGCCCTTGGCCTCGCGCCCGATCCAGTCGCCCATCAGCACGCCTTTGTTCGTATATCCCTGGCGCTGCACAACCTCCCAGTAGTTGAAGTAGCCGCCATGCGCGGGCGAAACGTTTGGGTCGGTGGAGACCGCTTCAGCCCGCAGTTCGAGCTTCGCCACGTGCGGCATGTGCGAGAGATCAAGGCCAGTGCGATACGCGGCGCGGCGTGGCGCACTGATCGGCGTTACGTCGTCGTGCGAGATTGAGTCCACATAAAATGTAACGAATTTGCGCACAAATGGAAGCCGATAGGAGAGCGTGAAATCGCTATACCGCGCACCGGGATCGTTGCGCGAGTTCTTGAGTGCGCCGGTCGTGTCGTTGGGGTCGAAGAAGCCCTTGAGGAAGAGGTGCAGCGTGACCGGCGCGTGGCCTTCGCCGCCGAAGATGATGGTGCGCTCGAAGCCGAACTGAAGGTTTGCGGTTGGCGCGAAGGCGATACTCTCGGAATGGGCGTACGGGCTGTTCGGCGCGGTGTGGCCTTTGAGACTGCCGTAAAAGAAGTCGTAGCGGATAGGCCCGAGAACACGTGAGACGAGCGGTATGTGCAGCGGCTCGACGCGATTGATGCGGAAGCTATAGATGTTCTCCGCGTTGTTCGACCAGGCCATCGATGCGCCTGCCGCAGGCCCAAGCCATGCGTCGGATTTGCCACCTGAAATCTCATGCCCAAATAGATGAACCGAGAGCGTGGCTTCGACGATACGGAAGGGATTTTGTGCTGGCAGTGCGCCAGCGGGGATGGTCGCCTGGGTTGCGTTTGGCGGGGTATAGACGATCTCGTCGCCGAGCGAGAGCTGCGCGGCTAGTTGTTGCGAATAACCGTTCATTGAAGGTGCGTGTTGATACTCGGCGCGTAGGTAGAACGAAAAGCGACCGAACTCGTCAACAGTAGAGAGACCGGCGATGGTGTTGAGGCCTGCGGCGTAGGGACGGCTATAGTCGTTGGCAATCGTCTCGCCGAGATGGAAGCTGTCGCGCAGCGGCGTGCCGTTGATGCCGAGCAGACGCGTATAGGCGGACTCCAGACCGTAGACGCTTGGGCGGAACCCGTTGCCGTCCGGGAGTTCGGTGGTGAGCTCATCCAACAGCGCGGCCAGGATTGCCTTCGGCTCTTCGCTCTCCGACTGCAGGATCGTGCTCCGCGAGACTTCGAGCGCGTGCAGAACGCTCCGTCGCGTCCACGGGCGCAGGCCGAGGAAGAGCGTGTCGACAAAGCCCATCTCGTAGAGACGCGCCATCTCCGGATAGATCCAGTTGTCGACAGGAATGTAGGTGGAGCTATAGATATCGTGCGGCGTCGCCTTGAAGTTGGGATCGTACGGACTGTAGGCGGCGGGCGGTTCAGCCGGAGCTTTTGTTCGTCTCGGGCGCGGCGTCGGCTCAAGCGACGGCGTGGGCGCAGGATAGGCAGGGATCGTCTGTTGTGAGGGAGTAGGAGCGGGAAGCGAAGGCGTCTGCGTATTTTGAACGAGGCCAACGCTGAAGAGCCGCGGCGTGGGAGCGTTCGCGAGACCGCCAGCCGTCTGGGCGGAAAGCGCGAGAGGCGCGAGCGTGGCTACGCCCGCAAGGATCAAGGGGAACACTGGATACACCTGCACCTCGACCTGCTGGATTGTGACGCGGCCAGTGTACTCCAGGGGATCGAGGTGCGGATGGGGCGAAGCTACTGCGAGGCTGTCTCGAGGCGCTTGCGGAACTTCTGCTCGACGGAACGCATCCAGTCCTCGGTGACGACCTTGCGACCAAGCAGGAACGCCGCCATCGTCGCGATGGGGTCGGCAACGGGCTGCCTGGGGGTGGGACGGAACTCGATGCACTCCATCAGCACGGGGCCGCCGTTGTGGCGCATGCGCTCGAGCGACTCCTGCATGACGCGATAGAGCGCGACCGGATCGGCGGAGTCGACCAGGATGCCGGGGACCCCGGCCGCAGTTGCGTTGCGGCTAAGGCGACCGATCTTTGCGGCGGAGACCGATGCGTCCGGAAAGGCGACGAAGAGGATCGGCAGCGCATGGATGCTGGCGAAGTGAAGGGCTTCGGTCCACTCCGAGGTGTTGAGCTCCGTGGGATTCACGTAGGCCACGAGGATGCGGCTGAGCTTTGCTGTCTTCCCGGAGGGCGCAGCCTTCAGCGTCTGCGCCGCACCCAGAGCGAGGTAGATGCGCTCCTTGCCCGGCGCGAGCAGTGGCAACTCGCTCGCCGATGAGAATGCAGCTGCAGCCTTGCGCGGGCCTGTGTGAAACGCCTCGACCTGCGCGATGAGTTCGGCCAGCTTTGCGCCGCGCAGGAAGCGGGTTGCGATGGAAGGCGCAGATTCGCTGGTCAGGTCGCCTGGCTCAAGGTTGAGGGCTGTGCTGACGCGGCAGGCTTCGAGGCCGAGCGAGGCCTGAAGCTGCACCTTCGGTTTCTTTGCGTTCGCACGGCTGGCGACGAACGCGTCGAGCAGCCGCAACTCCGCCATTGCGGTGTAGACGGCGCAGAGCCGCTTGTTGGGGATGAGCGGGTTCTCGAATGGAGCGGAGTTGACCTGTGTCTTGGAACGCGGAACTTTACTGGTTGCAGCCGTCACCCACTGCTCCTTCTTGGCTTCTGTTGCGAGGAATCACTTTACTGTACAACGTGGACAAAGACTTGTCCTGCCGGACGGGCCCGCTGCGCGCGGGGCGGGCACTTCGTGCCATGTAATCGCTTCGCGTGGTGCTCCCGATGGTCGCAAACAAAAGTCTGTGCCGACCATCGGTCGGACCACGCGAAGCGGTATACACACCACGAAGTGGTCGCCGCCCGCGCAGGGCGTCCTTGATTCTCAAGCGTGTGCCGGGTCAGCCGCTTCCTGATCGAGCCCAAGCTCGACCATCGCCTGCTGCGCCTTCTTCGGCTTAATCACCTTGCCCTCACGTGCGAGCTTCGAGAGCGTCGCTCCCGCAATTGCCTCGGCGCTTACCTCGAAGTGCCGTCGCAGATGCTCACGGTTATCGCTGCGTCCAAAGCCGTCCGTCCCGAGCGAGACCAGCCGCGACACGCCATTCGCATTCAGCCACGGCGCAAGCATGTCCGGCACCGACTTCATGTAGTCACTGGCGGCAATGATCGGGCCGACCGTGCCATCAAGCTGCGTCTGCAGATACGACTTCCGCTCCGGCTCGGCGGGATGCAGGCGGTTCCAACGCTCGACCGAGAGCGCCTCGCGACGAACCTCGGTATAGCTCGGAACGCTCCACACATCGGTCGCGATGTTGTACTTCTCGGCGAGGATGGTCTGCGCGCGCAGCACCTCGTTGAGGATCGGCCCGCTGCCGAAGAGCTGCGCCACAGCCGGCCCACTGGTCGACGCCTTGAACTTATACAGCCCCTTCAGAATCCCCTCCGCCGCACCTTCGGGCAGCGCAGGCATCACGTAGTCCTCGTTGTACATCGTCACGTAGAAGAAGACGTCTTCGTTCTCCTGGTACATGCGGCGGATGCCGTCCTGCAGCACCACCGCAAGCTCGTACACATACGCCGGGTCGTACGTGACGCACGTCGGCACGGTGCTCGAGAGGATGAGGCTATGCCCATCCTGGTGCTGCAATCCCTCGCCGAGCATCGTCGTGCGGCCAGCCGTCCCGCCCATCAGGAAGCCCTTGCCGCGCGAGTCCGCGAAGGCCCACACCATGTCGCCGATGCGCTGGAAGCCGAACATCGAGTAATACATGTAGAAGGGAATCGTCGGTACGCCGTAGTTGGAATACGCCGTCCCCGCTGCGGTAAACGAGGCCATCGAACCGGCCTCGGTGATGCCTTCTTCTAGGATCTGCCCATCCTGCGCCTCGCGATAGTAGAGCAGCATGTCCGCGTCGTGCGGGCTGTACTTCTGCCCCTCGGGCGCGTAGATGCCGACCTGCCGAATCGCCGATTCGAGGCCAAACGTGCGGCCTTCGTCGGGCACGATTGGCACAATCAGCTTGCCGATCGTGGGGTCCTTCAGCAGATGCCGCAGGATGCTGATGAAGCCCATCGTCGTCGACACAGCGCGGTTATTCGAGCCTGCCGTCCACTCCTTGAAGTAGTCGAGCGCAGGCGCCTTGAAGTTCAGCGCGGGCGGGTTGCGCGTCGGCAGATAGCCGCCAAGCTCCTTGCGCCGCTGCTGCATGTAGGTCAGCTCGGGCGACGATGGGTCGGGGCGATAGAAGGCTCCGTCCTTCGCGGCCTGCTCAGGGATCGGAATCTCGAAGCGCTTGACGAACTGCGCCAGCGCATCGTCGGCCAGCTTCTTCTCGGAGTGCGTCGCATTCCGCGCCTGCGCGGAGCCAAGCCCGTAGCCCTTCACCGTCTTTGCAAGGATGACCGTCGGTGTGCCCTTATGCTCAATCGCTCGCTTGTACGCGTTGTAGATCTTCGCCGGATCATGGCCGCCGCGATGCAGCACCGCGATCTGGTCGTCGGTCATATCCTTCACCAGCTCCAGCAGCTCAGGATACTTGCCGAAGAAGTGCTCGCGCAGGTACGCGCCATCCTTGGCCTTGAAGGTCTGGTAGTCGCCGTCGACGCACTCTTCCATGCGGCGCAGCAGCAACCCCGTATGGTCACGTTCGAACAGCGCATCCCAGTCCGAACCCCAGATCACCTTGATGACATTCCAACCCGCGCCGAGGAACATGCCTTCCAACTCGTCGATGATGCGCTTGTTGCCGCGCACCGGGCCGTCCAGCCGCTGCAGATTGCAGTTGACGACAAAGATCAGGTTGTCGAGCTTCTCGCGCGCACCCAGCGAGATCGCGCCCAGCGTGTCGACTTCATCCGTCTCGCCGTCGCCGACGAAAGCCCAGACCTTGCGCGGCGATGCCTCAATGAGTCCCCGGTTCTCGAGGTACTTCATAAACCGCGCCTGATAGATCGCATTCAATGGCCCAATGCCCATCGAGACAGTGGGGAAGTTCCAGAAGTCGGACATCAGCCACGGGTGAGGGTACGACGACAGCCCCGGGGTGTCGCGCAGTTCGTGGCGGAAGTTCTTCAGCCGCGCGTCGTCGAAGCGACCTTCGAGATAGGCGCGAGCGTAGACGCCGGGCGAAGCATGCCCCTGGAAGTAGATGAAATCGCCCGGCAGCTCGCCATATTTGGCGTGGAAGAAGTGGTTGAACCCGACCTCGAGCAGTGTCGCCAGCGACGAGTACGTCGAGATATGCCCGCCGATGCCGGGATCCTTCTTGTTCTGGCCGTGGACCATCGCCATCGCGTTCCAGCGGATCAGGCTCTCGACCTTGCGCTCGAGCGAGCGGTCGCCGGGATAGGGAACCTCATCAAGCTTGGGGATGGTATTGCGATACGGGGTGGCCAGCTCGCTGGGCGTGGGAACGCCAATCTCGCGGGCGCGTTGGCGGAGCGCGGTGAGCAGCTCGGCGCTGTGCTGCCAGTCGGCGGCGACGACCTCGTCAAATGCTTCAATCCACTCGGCTACCTCTGCGGAGTAGTCAATCTTTGCGGCTGGTTCCAGCTTGGTCGTCATCGGTCTCTAGGCTCCCTCTAATACCATCATTCATAAAGATAATAGGGTTGGCGGGAAACGTCATCTCGCCCTACGCGGGCGGCGACCACTTCGTGGTGGGTATTGGGCTCGCGGCGGTCCTCCCGTTGGTCGGCACAGACTTCTGTTGCGACCATGGGGAGCACCACGCGAAGCGATCACACACCACGAAGTGGTCGCCGCCCGCGTAGGGCGCCCGTCCGGCAGGACAGATTCTTTACGTCGAGTAATCCGCATTAATCGCGACATATTCAGCGGTCAGGTCGCAGGTCAAGAACCGGCACTCCGCATGCCCCTGTCCCAGGTCGATCAGGATCGTGTACTCGCGCTGCAGCATGGTCGCGTGCGCGGCGGCCTCGTCGAAATCCGGCGCGCGCAATCCCCCGGTAAAGACAACCTGCGGCCCAATCATCACCGTCACGCGCTCCGGATCGAACCGCACACCGGAGTACCCCGCCGCCGCCAGCAGCCGTCCCCAGTTCGGATCCCCACTCGACCAGGCCGTCTTGCAGAGTGGCGAGTTGGCGATGGACCGCGCAACCTGCATTGCTTCCTCCTCGTCGCGGGCGCTCTGGATGTGCAGCGTAACGACGTGGGTGACGCCTTCGCCGTCGTCGACGATCTTGTGCGCCAGCGATTGGCAGACCAGCTTGAGCGCGTTCTGGAAGGCTTCACGCACCGGCTCGTCGAGCGCAACGCCGCTGGCACCGCTGGCGAGTAGGAGTACCGTGTCATTCGTCGACGTGTCGCCATCGATGGAGATGCTGTTGAAGCTGCGCTGGACCGCAGGCTGCATCATCGCGGCAAGATCCGTAGAGCTGGCCACAAGATCGGTGAACAGATACACCAGCATCGTCGCGTGCGGCGGACCGGCTGGAACCACCGGGGCGACCGGCCCGCCCAGCCGAGGCGCAATCATACCCGCACCCTTGGCCGCGCCGAAGATCCGCACCTGCTGGCCTGCGTCGCCGACTTCGACGACGGCGCGGGCGACCTTCAACTTGGTGTCGGTGGTGAGGATGGCGCGGGCAAAGCTCTCGGCGTGGTCGGATGATGTGCCCAGCGCGAGTTTCGCCTCAGGCAGCGCCGCGATGACTTTCCCAGCCGGGAAAGGAACGCCGATAATCCCGGTCGACGACGGAAGGACCTCGTCGAAGATACAGCCAAATTGTTCCGCCGCCGCGACACATGTGTCGTGGCAGGCGTCGATGCCCGCGGCCCCGGTCGCGCAGTTGGCGTTGCCCGCGTTCACCAGCACCGCCGAGACGCGTCCTCCGGTGGCCGTCAGGTGCCTGCGGCCGACGGTCACCGGCGCAGCAACCACCTGGTTTGAGGTAAACATGGCCGCCGCCGTGGCCCCATTGGGCGCCACGGCGACGGCGAGATCCAGCTTTCCGCTGGCCTTGATTCCGGCTTTTACGGCTCCCCACGAGAAGCCCAAAGGAAGTGCGACAGAAGGTACGTTTGCTTCGTTCGTCATCCTCTTCACTGTATCAAGCAGGGGTGTGGCGTAGCCCTCTCCGAAAAAAAGTGACCCCCCTTGGCATAACTCCTTTCCCGAGAGGAATTTGAGGTGTAACCCAAGTGGAATGAATGAGTTAGTCGTGATCGCTTGTGCAACTCACACAAAATAAGCCGGATAGCGATTTGCCCTCGAATTCCCCCCGGGGGAGAGTTGACGCGGCAGCGCCACCCGGAATCCACAAAGAACCACGCATAATCCAACAATTGTCCACGTTTATCCATGATGTCTCGCGGGAAAGAGCCTCATAACGCCATGCAAAGACGCTCGAACCGGTTAAGAAAAGGTATTCTTAAGCCAAACGACCCGCGCTACGATGGATCGAGAGCGCCACACGATTGGGAGAGTTGCCATGTTGCTGAAGGAATTGCGTACCGAAGTCCTCGAAGCCAACCTTGAACTGGTCAAGCGCGGCCTGGTTCTTTACACCTTTGGCAACGCCTCGGGCGTCGACCGCGAGCAGGGCCTTGTGGTCATCAAGCCGTCAGGCGTCGATTACGACGATCTGCGCCCCGAGATGATGGTTGTGACCGATCTGGACGGCAAGATCGTGGATGGCAAGTACAAGCCGTCCTCCGATCTCGACACCCACACGCTGCTCTACCGCGAGTTTCCCGCCATCGGCGCAGTCGTCCACACGCACTCCGAGTTTGCGACCAGCTTCGCGCAGGCCGGTCTGTCGATCCCAGCCTTCGGCACCACGCACGCCGACTACTTCTACGGCCCTGTCCCCGTCACTGACGTCCTAACGGACGAAGCGATCGGAGGACGGTATGTTCACGAGACCGGAGTGGCGATCGTAAAACGTTTTCACGGTATCGACCCCATGGCTATCCCCGCCGTTCTGGTCGCTGGCCACGCCCCATTCTGCTGGGGTAAAGATGCGCACGACGCGGCGCACAACGCTGTAGTGCTGGAGGCCGTGGCGAAGATGGCGTATCGCACGCTGACGCTGCGGGCGGGTGCGGAGAGCGTCTCGCAGGCGCTGCTCGACCGGCACTACTTCCGCAAGCATGGAGCTGCCGCAACTTACGGACAGTAAAAGCGTCCTGCGCGGACGGCGGTCACTTCGTGACCTGTGATCCGCTTCGCGTCGCTCCTCCCGTTGGTCGGCACAAACTTCTATTTGCGACCAACGGGAGCACCACGCGAAGCGATCACACACCACGAAGTGGTCGCCGCCCGCGCAGGGCGTCTTTAGAACTTGACTTCTATTGTCCGTCCCTGCTCGCTGCTCTCTCTCGCGAGTTCCAGCAACTTGATCGTCAGGATCGCGCTCTCAGGCGTGACGGCGAGTTTTGCTACGCCGCGAATTGCATCGCGAACGTTGGCGTAAAACCCGCGATAGTCGCCCGCATGCGTTGGCACCTTCTGGGTGACGACCGTCGCCGGGCTTGCCGGATCGGGCGCAGTCGTCAGCAGGCCCCAATGCGATTCCTTCTCATGGAGCCAATCGTCCGGGGCTTCGGTTTGAGGGGGAACTTTGGCTCCGGCGACGAGGGCTGGCTCCTGTGGGTCAAGGCCGTACTTCTTGTAGCTTCCGCTGGTGCCCTGGAGGAGGAAGCGTGGGGAGGGGTCGGCGGCGATCATCGTAGAACGGCAGATCGCCAGCAGGCGTGGATAGCGGAGGACGATGTCGAAGGCGTCTTCGATGCCGGAGTTGTCGCGGTCGCGGCGGACGCTTGCGGTGATCGCTTCGGGCTTGCCGAAGAGAGCCTGCGCCTGATCGACCAGATGCGGGCCGAGGTCAAAGAGCAGGCCGTTGGCTGGGTTTGCGGATTCCTTCCAGGTGTTTTCTTTGGGCGTGGGGCGGAAGCGGTCGAAGTGCGACTCAAATGTGACCAGACGGCCAAGCGAGCCTTTGTTGAGCAGGTCGCGGATGGTGAGGAAGTCGCCGTCCCATCGGCGATTGTGGAAGGGCGCGAGGATGAGGCCTTTGCTTGCGGCGAGTTTGGCTAGGGTTTCGGCTTCGGCGCTGGTTGCGGTGAGGGGTTTATCGACGACGACGTGTTTTCCGGCTTCGAGGGCTTTGTGAGCCAGTTCGAAGTGGGTTTCGTTAGGGGTTCCGACGACGATGAGGTCGGCATCGGAAGAAAATGCTTCGTCGACGCTGCGCAGGATGGGGGTGCCGGGATAGGCGTGGGAGGCTTCGTCGCCTTTGCGCTGGACGATTCCGGTGAGCTTCAGGCCGGGGACGGCGCTGACGAAGGGGGCGTGAAAGACGCGGCCGGCGAGGCCGAAGCCGAGGACGATTGCTTTGATTTCCTGAGTCGGATTCTGGGTCGACATGGTGCGTATGAGTATGCACCACGGACGATGAAGAACGCATGTGGTAGGAAAAGCGCCCTGCGCGGGCGGCAGGCACTCCGTGCCTTTTTATCCCCTTCGGGGTGGTGCTCCCGACGGTCGCAAACAGGATCTGGTGCCGACCAACGGGAGGAGCGACGCGAAGCGGGTATACCCGTCACGAAGTGACCGCCGCCCGCGTAGGGCGATTTTGCCATGGTTAATGAGAGGAGACTTATCTGCATCTGTTGGGTTGGTCGGTGGGATGCTCCCGTGCTGTGCGAGAGGTGCGCATGGCGGGTGCTGCGGTTGACGCGAAGAGTGGAGAGGCGGTTTCGCCGCATGCGATGGTGAAGCTGGCGCTGGAGTCGGTGGAGCGGCTGGCGCAAGTGCAGCCGCTGACGCCGGTGGTGATGTTTCAGCGGGCGTGTCTGCTGGAGCAGACCGGGCGCATGGAGGAGGCGAGGCTGCAGTATCTGGCGCTGCTCGAAAAAGAGCCAAGGCATGCGCGGGGGCTGAATAACCTGGGGAGTTTGCTGCTGGCGGCGCATCGGCGGAGTGAGGCGCGGCGGATCTTCGAGCTGGCGGTGGAGCGAAACCCGAGGCACCTGGATAGCCGGGCGAACCTGGGGAATCTACTGGTGAAAGAGGGTGAGCTGGCGGCGGCGCGGGTGCAGTTTGAGGCGGCGCTGGCGGTCGACGCGGAGTACCGGCCGGGGCATGCGGGGTTGTCGTTTATCTTGGGCGAGCTGGGAGAGCCGGAGCGGGCGGCGGCGCATCGGGCGAGGGCGTTTGCGGGACATGCGGTGGTGATTGCGCCTTATCGGGGAGAGCGCCCGCCGGTGACGGTGCTGGAGCTGGTGTCGGTGACGGGGGGAAATATTCGGACGGATGAGTTTTTGAGCGACCGGGTGTTTCAGCGGGTGATCGTGACGACGGAGTTTTACACGCCGGAGACGGTGCTGCCGCCGCATGATGTGGTGGTGAATGCTGTGGGCGATGCCGACTCGGCGCGTGGGGCGCTGGAGGGGGCGCTGCGGGTGGTGGAGCGGCTGCGGGAGACGGCTGGAGAGGCGGCGAAACCGGTGATTAATGAGCCGCTGGCGGTGCTGCGGACGGGGCGGTGTGCGGTGGCGGAACGTCTGGCGGGGATTGCCGGGGTAAGGACGGCTCGTACGAAGCGTCTTGCCAAGAGCGAGGTCAAGGCGGAGAGACTGGGGGAGTTGGGGTTCTCGTTTCCGGTGCTGCTGCGGGCAGTGGGGTTCCATGGTGGGGAGCACTTTGAGAGGGTTGAGGATGGGGGTGGGTTGGGTGATGCGGTTAGGTTGCTGCCGGGGGATGAGGTACTGGCGATTGAGTTTCTCGACGCGCGTGGTGTGGATGGGAAAACGCGGAAGTATCGCGTGATGCTGATCGATGGGCGGATGTATCCACTGCACCTGGCGATTGCGCACCACTGGAAGATTCACTACTTCAGCGCGGAGATGGCGGAGTCGGACGAGAACCGGGCGGAGGATCGGCGGTTTCTCGAAGATATGGCCGGGGTGCTCGGGGCTGGCGCGATGGTCGCGCTGGGGGAGATTCAGCGGGTGCTGGGGTTGGAGTATGCGGGGATCGACTTTGGGTTGAATGCGGCGGGTGAGGTGCTGGTGTTTGAGGCCAATGCGACGATGGCGGTGGTGATTCCGGATGGGGATGCGCGGTGGGATTATCGGCGGGGGGCGGTGGAGCGGATCTATCGGGCGGTTTGGGGGATGCTGGGAAAAGCAGGGAATAGGGAGTAGGGAATAGGGAATAGGGAATAGAAAGGCTCTCCCGTTGGTCGATGACGAAAGTCTGTGCCGACCAACGGGAGGACCATGCGAAGCGGTATACATGTCACGAAGTGACCGCCGCCCGCGCAGGGCGTTTTCAGGCTTGTGTGATTTGCTTGAGCGCCGGATAGACCTTGCGGTACTGCGTGTAGGCGGTCTGCATGGCTGGTGCGGATTTCGGCTCGATGGTGGCGGCGACGCGGATCGTCGAGGCGCAGGCTTCGGCGACTGAAGACCACGCGTTGATGCCGGTTCCGGCGAGCAGCGCGGCTCCGAAGGCTCCGCCTTCTTCGGCTTCGAGAAGCTGGACGGGGTGGTTGTAGACGTCGGCCTGGATCTGACGCCAGAGGGGGCCGCGGGCTCCGCCGCCGCCGAGACGGATGCCGGTGACGGGGATGCCGAGCTCGCTGAAGAGGGTGAAGGTGTCTTTCAAGCTAAAGGCGACGCCTTCGAGGACGGCGCGGACGAAGTGGCCGCGCGTGGTGGAGGCGGTGATGCCGACGAAGGCGGCGCGGGCTTCGGCGTCGAGGTGCGGGGTGCGCTCTCCGAAGAGGTACGGGGCCCAGAGGAGGCCGTCGCTTCCTGCGGGGACTTTGGCGGCGAGGTCGGAAAGCTCGTCGTATGAGGACGTTGGGGCGAAGGTGTCGCGGAAGTAGCGAAGGCTCAATCCGGCGCCGTTGGTCACGCCCATGACGTGCCAGAGGCCGGGGGCGGCGTGGCAGAAGGTGTGCAGGCGGCCGTGGGGGTCTTTGGTGGGGGCGGCGGTGGAGGCGAAGACGACGCCTGAGGTGCCGATGGTCGCAGAGACGGAGCCGGGATCAAGGATGCCCATGCCGACGGCTCCGGCACCCTGGTCGCCAGCGCCTGCGGCGACGGGGGTTCCAATGGCCAGGCCGGTCGCGCTGGAGCCGGTGGAGCTGATGCGGGCGCAGATCTCGGGGCCTTCGAAGAGTGGCGGGAGCCAGGACATGGGGATGCCGCAGATTTGGGCCAGTTCTTCCGACCAGCGGCGGTGGGTGACGTCGAGGAGGAGGGTGCCGGAGGCCTCCTGCATGTCCATGGCGAACTCGCCGGTGAGGCGGAAGCGAACGTAGTCCTTAGGGCAGAGGACGTGGGCAATTTTGGCGAAGATTTCGGGCTGGTGGTCGCGAACCCATAGGAGCTTGGTGAGGGTGAAGTTGGGCAGGGCGGGGTTGGCGACGAGCTCGATCAGGCGGTCGAAGCCGACCGTCTCGGCGATCCAGTCGCACTGGGGCTGTGTGCGCTGGTCGCACCAGATGAGGGCGGGACGGAGGACGTTGTGGTCGGCGTCGAGCATGACGCAGCCGTGCATCTGGCCGGTGAGGCCGACGGCTTCGATTTTTTGGCTGGGGGTAGCGGTGTCGGCAATGACGCCGCGGATGGCTTCGACGGCGGCGCGGTACCAGTCTTCGGGGTTCTGCTCGGCCCAGCCGATGTGCTCGGAGTGAATGGGGGCGTGTTCGGCGCTGTGGGAGCCGAGGACGGCTCCGCTGCGATCGATGAGAACTGCGCGAGTGCCGCCGGTGCCGACGTCGATGCCGAGAAACATGAAGAAACTCCTCTTGGGAACTAGAAGGGGGTAAGCCTGCCAGTCGAGTCTATCGTGAGATCGGCTTCGGGCGGCAGGCGGTGGGGGAGGAGGAATTCGGGAAGCGGGATTGGGTAAGCTGTTGGCAAATTAGGGCTGGGGAGTACGGCTGGGAAATCTCTGGAATTTTTATTTGCACACTCCTGCGACTGGCTTGCATCGAAATACAAACGGAATCTGAGTTGTCCAGGTGGTGGGTTTGAGCTGGTAGCGGATCTTCTCCACTGCGAACTCTGGGCTGAACTTCGAGCGAATTTGAAATGCGGGTACGATAAGAGACATGGGTCGAACAAAAGCAGTGCAAGGGGCTCGAGCATCGCTCGCCGTCGTAGGGGGGTGCCTGCTGGGGCTTGCGGCGACGCAGGGCTGGGCGCAGGGGCCGGGGTCGAGCAGCACGTCGAGTGCGAACTCGGGGCTGAGTGCGTCGACGGTGAACGGGGCGCAGCAGCAGCTCTCGGGCGCGTCGGGCAGCACCGCTAATGGCTCGGTCTCGCAGGTGTCGCCGGACTCCTATAAAGGCAGTATTGTCAACGGGATCGCGACCGACGGCGTGATGGACCTCTCGCTGGCGGATTCGATCCAGCGTGGGTTGAAGACCAACCTTGGGATTATTCTGCAGTCCTCGGCGGAGAAGAACGCCAATGGGCAGCGGTTGGAGCAGCTCCAGGCGCTGCTGCCGACGGTATCGGGCTCGATCAGTTACCAGGTGCAGCAGGTGAATCTTGCGGCCTACGGTCTGTCGTTTCCGGGATTCAACCCGATCATTGGACCGTTCCAGGTGGAAGATTTTCGCGCATCGCTGAGCCAGACACTGTTCAACGTCCAGTCGCTGCGAAACTACATGGCGGCGAAGCATAACTTCGCGAGCGCGAAGCTTTCGGCGCAGGACGCGCGGGATATGGTCGTGCTGACGGTCGGCAATGCGTATCTGCTGTGCGTCGCGGACGCGGCCAGAGTCGAAGCGGTGAAGGCGGAGCTGGCGACGTCGAAGCTGTCGTACGACCAGGCAGTCTCCAATCACGAGGCGGGGACGAGTCCCCGGATTGACGTGCTGCGGGCGCAGGTGGACTATCAGAACGAGCAGCAGAGCCTGATCTCGACGACAAACCAGCTTGAGAAGGATAAGCTGGCGCTGGCGCGGACGATCGGACTTCCGCTCGACCAGAAGTTCCAGTTGACCGATCTGGTGCCGTACCAGGCGCTGGACGGTGTGGATCCGAAGACGGCGTTCGAGCAGGCGCTCAAGAACCGCAAGGATCTGCAGGCTTTGAACGAGACGGTGAAGGGCGCTGAGGAGTCGAAGAAAGCCGCCTGGGATCAGCAGCTTCCTCAGGCCGATGTAAGCGGAAACTTCGGCGATCAGGGAACGACGGTTGGGCATTCGCACGGGACCTATTCGGTGACCGGCGAGATCACGGCGCCGATCCTGCAGATTGCCAAGACAAAGGGCGACGAGCAGGTGGCCGGATCACAACTGGAGCAGGCGAAGGCACGCTACTCCGACCAGATCCAGCAGGTAAACGCGGATATTCGCGACAGCATTCTCGATATTCAGGCAGCGGCAAAGCTGGTCGAGGCGACCAAGTCGAACGTGGAGCTGGCGACGGAAGCATTGAGTGAGGCGCAGCAGCGGTTTCACGCTGGCGTCTCCGATAATCTTCCGGTCTCGCAGGCGCAGACGCAGACCGAGCAGGCCAACGATCAATACATCAGCGCGCTCTACCAGCACAACGTCGCCAAGCTTTCCCTGGCGCGTGCGTTGGGTGTGGCGCAGACAAGTTACAAGGATTATCTGGGAGGAAAGTGACCTTGGCAGACGAACAGAATCAAAATCAGAACGCGCAGCAGAACCAGAACGCTCCGAAGAGCGAGCCAGCGGAGAGCGAGTCCCCGGCGAAGAAGTCGCGGCGGAAGTTTATCGTGATCGCGGTGATCCTGCTGTTGGTGATCGGCGCGGGCCTCTTCTACTGGCACTCGACCTTTGTTGAGGATACGGACGACGCGCAGGTGGACGGCGACCTCTTCCAGGTCAGCTCGCGCGTGGCCGGTCAGGTGATCAAGGTCTACGTGCAGGACAACCAGACCGTGCAGCAGGGCCAGTTGATCGCGGAGATCGACCCCAAGGACTACCAGGTTGCGCTCGAGCAGGCCGAAGCTTCGCTGGCGAGCGCCGAGGCGGACTTCGAGCAGGCGACGGTGAACGTCCCGATCACGAGTGTCAGCAGTTCGACGACGATCAGCACCTCCGGCTCGGACGTCACCTCCGCGCAGGCCGCCATCGCGCAGGCGCAGCAGCAGAAAGCATCGGCTGACCAGCGCGTCGCGCAGGCCAAGGCGAATGCCCTCAAGGCGCAGCTCGACGTCGACCGTTACACCCCGCTCGTCCAGAAGGATGTCATCTCGAAGCAGCAGTATGACGCCGCGGTTGCGACCGCGAACGCCGACACGGCTGCTGTCCTCGGAGCGCAGGCTGACGTGACGGCGTACCAGGAAGCTGTCCGCCAGGCGCAGCAGAAGCTGGAGACGGCGCGGTTTACCGCGGCACAGTCCCGCAAGAACGGGCCCCAGCAGGTGAAGGCGCAGGAAGCTCGTGCGAACTCCATGCTGGCTTCGGTGAAGCAGGCGCAGGCCAAGGTGGATCAGGCGAAGCTGAACCTCGGCTACTGCCGGATTACCGCTCCTACGGCGGGCATCGTCGACAAGAAGAACGTCGATGTCGGCGCGAACCTGAGCATCGGGCAGGACGTGCTGACCATCGTTCCGCTGACCAACCTCTGGGTGACGGCGAACTTCAAGGAGACCCAGCTTGAACGGATGCAGGCCAGGCAGTCGGTAACCATCACGGTCGACGCGCTCGGCGGACGGAAGTTCAAGGGCACGGTGACGCAGATTGGTGGCGCAACCGGCTCGCGGCTCAGCCTCTTCCCGCCGGAGAACGCGACCGGTAACTACGTGAAGGTGGTGCAGCGCATCCCGGTGCGGATCGACTTTACCGATCTGCAACATGACGATGCGGACCTTGTACTACGGCCCGGTTACTCGGTGACGCCGACCGTGCAGGTAAAGCAGTAGGCTTCAGAAACAGGTTGTAGGGGGCTATAGTCCACCCGAAAGAGGGGTCAGAATCGGTCAACCGATTCTGGCCCTTTTTGCATCTGAAGAAGGTACCGGGAAAGATTCGAAGGAGAAGGCTATGACTACCGCAACAAAGCTGAAGAAGGTCGAGGTCGACGCTGCACCGACGACCGATGCGCCGCGCTGGCATGCACAGGCAAAAGAGATCCAGAAGTTCGGATCAGTGATCGCGGATATGCCGCACCGGCTGAGTGCGAGCGTACGTCAGGATATGGTGGGCAAGTTGAACCAGTTGCTGGCGGATTCGATCACGCTGCGCGACCTGTACAAGAAGCACCACTGGCAGGTAACCGGGCCGACGTTCTACCAGCTGCATCTGCTGTTCGATAAGCACTTCGAAGAGCAGACGGAGATGGTGGACACGATCGCCGAGCGGATCCAGCTGCTGGGTGGCGTGACCATCGCGATGGGCGGCGATGTGGCCGAGATGACCAAGATTCCTGCTCCGCCACGCGGCCGGGAGGAGGTTCCGGTGCAAATCTCGCGGCTGCTCGAGGCGCACAAGCACATCATGCAGAGCTGCCACGATATCGCCGAAGAGGCCGACGACGCGGGCGACGACGGCACCAACGACATGGTGGTGAGTGATATTCTGCGCGCCAACGAGCTGCAGTCGTGGTTCATCGGGCAGCACCTGGTCGATACGCCGCTGTTGCCGAAGTAATCCGCGACGGTGTAAAAAACGCGTGGCGGGCCGGAGATGACTCCGGCCCGTTCGCCGTTTGATCCACGGGTTACCCGCCGCGACGGAATTGATTTACTTGGCCGCATCAAAGCGCTAGAGTGAGACATCTATAGAGTGTTAGGACCTATGCCAATCGCACTCACATTTTTCGTGAAGTACGCTTACCTGATCCTCTTTTTGTGGGTTCTGGTGGAGCAGCTTGGCATCCCCGTGCCGAGCATCCCGCTGCTGTTGACGGCGGGCACGCTTTCGGCTGCCCATAAGCTGAGTGCGGGGGAGTCGCTGGTGGTGGTGCTGGCGGCATGCATGCTGTCCGATAGCCTGTGGTATCTGCTGGGGCGGCGGTTCGGCAACCGCGTGCTGAAGCTGCTGTGCCGCTTTTCGCTTGAGGCGTCCACCTGCGTGACCAAGACCGAGGGATACTTCACCAAGCGTGGGCCGGTGACGCTGCTGTTTGCCAAGTTTGTGCCGGGGCTCTCGACCGTCGCTGCGCCGATCGCCGGGCAGACCGGCATGCCGTTCGAACACTTTCTGCTGTGGGATCTTGCCGGGTCGGTGATCTGGGCGGAGACGTACCTGCTGGCGGGGCGGTTTTTCGGCGATATCGCCAAGAAAAGCGCGCCGTTCTTCGCGATGCTCGGACACTTCGCCGTGGTGCTGGTCGCGCTGATGATCGTGGTTCACTTCGGCATTCGGGTGATGCGACAGCGGCGGTTTCTCGCGAATGTTCGTTCCATGCGGCTCGAACCCGACCAGTTGAAGGAGATGCTGGACGATGCGGAGCGCGACGGAACGCTCGCGCCCTTTATCGTCGACCTGCGGCACCCGCTCGACTATCTGCCGGACCCGCGTGTGCTGCCGGGTGCGGTGCGGGTTGGCCCGGCGGAGCTGGCGCTGCATAGCGACCGTATTCCGCGCGACCGCGACGTCATCCTCTACTGCACCTGCCCGAGCGAGGAGACCAGCGCCAAGGTCGCGATGCAGTTGCACAAGATGGGCGTCAACCGGGTGAGGCCGTTGCGTGGTGGCTTCGACGGCTGGAAGGTGGCGGGCTACCCGCTGGTGGACTACATCGATGACGCGCCGGTGGAGCAGGTTCGGGTCTCACCGATCGTCATTCTCAGCTCCCCAGTCGGAAGTTGATGGTGATGGTGGTGAGGACTTCGGTCGGGTCGCCGTTCAGCTTGTAGGGGGAATACCGGGCGGTGCGGACGGCGTCGATCGCCGCTTGCTGAAGCATTGCCGGACCGCTGAGGACGTGGGCGCTCTCGATCTGGCCGGACTTCGAGATGGCTGCTTCGATTACGACTGTTCCTTCCATGTGAGCGGCTTTGGCGATCCCGGGATAGATGGGACGGATCGGCTGCATTAGCAGGCCTGCCGAAACGCCTGCCGAGACTCGTACGGGCCGGTTCGAGGCCGGTTTTGCAGCAACGACCGCTATACGGGTGCCTGCGCCCTCACCCAATGCGGCCGGAACGCCTGGGCCTTCCATGCCGGTTCCGAACTTCGCGATGGGCGCGTCCTGTGGATCGGGGCCGAGCACGATCGTTGTGGGAAAAAGCCTGGGAGTCGTCAGGGCCCGGCCCGGATCGGGCAGGGAAGCAGAGGCTGAACTCGTTGCGTGGGTCTCCGTAACTCTGACGATGGGCGGAGGCGTTCGGCGCAGGATAGGCAACACCCGCGGAGCTTGGATGTGAAACGGCAGGCGCTCCGGGTGGAGCAGCGGGATCGCGAGAAACGCCGCGACGAGGCTGCATTGGAAGGTGATGGAGACGAGCACCAGGGCTCGCCGCGTGCTGCGCTGGCTGGACGCCAGCGTGCCTTGAGATTCAACCAGACTGTCCTCAAACATAGGGCACCTTCGATCGAAAGTCGTTCGGATCGGGTGCGCACCAGGCGAGGATGCGGCCGTTATCTGCTTAGACACCGCAGCGGCGGGAAGGGTTCCCACTTGACAGGGGGATGGGCTGCAGCGGGTCGTCTGGATGCCGAGGGCGGTTGCTCCTGCCGTAGAAGTCACCGCTTAACTTCCATGGGATGAAGACTTTGACGCAATACGACGGGTGGGGGGAGGACGCGATACCATGGTCTTAGAAGCTGTCCTGCCGGACGGGCCCGCTGCGTGCGGGGCGGTCACTTCGTGACATGTATTGGGCTTCGCGGTGCACCTCCCGTTGGTCGGCAC
>Ga0302314_10006135_pt1 | contig 21813 bp, 21 predicted proteins | sample III_Palsa_N2_3_FD_200533 | JGI IMG/M metagenome (GOLD analysis project Ga0302314, IMG submission 200533) | Peat permafrost microbial communities from Stordalen Mire near Abisko, Sweden - III_Palsa_N2_3 | ecosystem: Environmental > Terrestrial > Soil > Palsa > Peat permafrost | place: Sweden...
GGCTACCAGGGCGACCCCGAGCGCGACGCCGAGGCGATGCGCGGCGGCTACTACCATACCGGCGACGTCGCCTCCGCCGACGACGACGGCTACATCACCTACGTCGGCCGGACCGACGACGTCTTCAAGGCCTCCGATTACCGGATCTCCCCGTTCGAGCTGGAGTCCGTCCTCATCGAGCACGCGGCGATCGCCGAGGCCGCCGTCGTCCCGTCCCCCGACCCGCTCCGCCTGGCCGTCCCCAAGGCCTACGTCCTGCTCGCCGCGGGCGCGTCCCCGGGCCCGGAACTGGCCCAGGACATCATGCGGTTCTGCCGCGAGCGCGTCCCCGGCTACAAGCGCATCCGCCGCATCGAATTCGCCGACCTCCCCAAGACGATCTCGGGCAAGATCCGCCGGGTCGAACTCCGCGCCCAGGAATCCGACCACCGCGGCACCAGGGGCACCACAGAATTCTGGGAAGAGGACTTCACCTGGTAGGAGTGCTCGCAGCTGAGGGGCATTGACCCCTGGGGCACGCGAGCTGGGCTGCAGAGCGGCTGTGATGGGGCGACGGCTATTCGCAGCCGCTAATCGCCGGCTATCAGAAGCGGCTATCAGAAGCGGCCGTCAGAAGATGAAGGGGATCAGCATCTTGGTCGACTGCTTGTAGGCGGGATACGTGTCGGGGAACTGGCCGGCCAGGTAGTGCTCTTCCGTCACCGCGCTGTAGATGAAGTAGCCGCCGATCAGCGCCGCCGCGACCAGCCAGTACAGGCTGACCGCGACCGCTGTCCCGATCACCGCGAGGATGATGCCGGAGTAGATGGGGTGGCGGACGCGGTGGTAGGGGCCGGTGGTCACCAGTTCGGGCTCGGCCTTCTGTGTCATCGGCATGCCCCAGTTGCGCCCGATGTACAGCCTTGCCCAGATGGCCAGCCCCAGGCCCAGTGCCCAGGCGGCCAGGCCGATGCCCCACAACAGCGGGTCGGTTGCGGGCGCTTGGTGCCACTTGAGAACTCCCAGGTGCAGTAGGAGCAGGACGATGACGATGAGCCCTACCCGGAATCCGGCAAAGCGGGTCCAGTTGCCACGGCCAGTTTTCGCGGTGGTGGAAGCCACCAGCCAGCCGAGCCAGAAGACGATCCAGCCAACCCCGATGACAATGTCAACAGCACGCATGAGACGCCGGTCCTATCTGTCCGGCCCACCGATCGAGCCTGTGACAGTCCAACGACCAGGCGGGATTGCCGGGTTCCCGCATGGTCGATTGCCGGGTTCCCGCACGTGACTAGCTGGTTACGTCGGTGGAGGTGAAGCGGGCCCAGGCGATGAGGACGAAGATGACCGCGTAGAGGAGGAACGACAGCAGGCCGTGCCACAGGGTGGTGGTGTCAATCGGGGTGCGGAGGATCGAGTCGAAGGAGTTCCACCAGTGCGTGGGCAGGTACGGCGCCACGGTCGCGAACTGGGGGATGTTGTCGACCACCTCGCTGGCGACGACCAGGATCATCACCGCCGCGATGGCGCCGATCGCGTGCTCGGTGAACGTCGAGATCGCAAGGCCGATCGCGCCCACCGCCGCCATCGCCGCGCAGATGTAGAGCGTCACCCAGAGCACGCGGACCAGGCCGGCCGCGACGGAGACGGTGGTGCCGGAGAGCAGCGTCACCGGGCCGACGGGGAAGAGCACCGCACCCACGGCGAGCGCGACGGCCGAGACGATGAACACCGCCGCGACGCACCACACGACGATCATGACGTACTTGACCAGCAGCAGCCTGGTTCGCCCGGCCGGGACCGTGAGCAGGTAGCGGAGGGTGCCGTAGCCCGCCTCGCCGGCGATCGAGTCGCCCGCCACGACCGCCACCAGCACCGGCAGCACCAGGATCAGCAGCAGCGACAGCGCGATGAAGGTGAGGAACACGCCGTTGCCCGCGAGCTGGTTGAAGAACGCGGCGCCGCCTGAGCTCGGCCCGCTCCCGCCGCCGCCGTGCGGCGCCGCCGCCTTCAGTCCGATCCCGATCAGCAGCGGGAACAGCGCGGCCACCAGGAGCAGCAGCTGGTTACGGCGACGGAAGAAGGTGACCCGCAGCTCGTTGCGCAGGAAGCGCGTCGTGAGCCGGAGAGGGGTGGAAGGTGAAATCAGCGCGGGAGGGGACGCAGGGGTGGAAGGTGTCACAGGGGTGGAAGATGTCACAGCGGGAGATGACGCCGGGGCAGGAGGGGATGCCGAGGTCGGAGGGGACACGGGGGCGGGAGAGGTTGGGATTGAGGCTGGGGCGGGAGCGTCTAGGTTGTTAGCGTTCGACATCGAAGCCCTCCCCGGTTAGGCCGACGAAGAGGTCTTCCAGGCTCGGGGATTCCACCGTGAGGCCGCGAACGGCGACGCCGGCGTGGACCAGTTCGGCGGTGACCCGCTCCGGCTGGATGTCGCCAAGCTCGGCGGTGATCGCATCGTCGCGCGTCACCGGGTCGGCCAGGCCGAGCTGCTGCAGTACCTCGGCCGCCGCGGTCAGGTCGGGGGTGCTGACCGCGATGCGGGGGGCGGCGGTGCGGCGGAGCGCGGCCAGTTCGCCCTGGAAGACCAGCTGGCCGGCCCGCATCACGCCGACGTGGGTGGAGACCTGCTCGATCTCGGCCAGCAGGTGCGAGGAGACGAACACGGTGATGCCGTCGGCCGCGATCTGCCGCACCAGCGCGCGGACCTCGCGGGTCCCCTGCGGGTCAAGGCCGTTGGTCGGCTCGTCGAGGACGATCAGGTCGCGCGGGGTGAGCAGGGCCGCCGCGATGGCCAGGCGCTGCTTCATGCCGAGGGAGTAGTTGCGGAACCGCTTCTTGGCGGCGGCGGACAGGCCGACTCGGTCCAGGGCGACGCCGATCCTGGTCTTCGCGGTGGCGGCGGAGACCGAGCGGTCGGCCGCGTCGTAGCGGGCCAGGTTGTCCCAGCCGGACAGGTAGGGGTAGAACGCGGGGCCTTCCACCAGCGAGCCGACGCGGGAGAGGACCCGGACGGCGCCGTCGGGCATGCCCACCCCGAGCACCTGCGCCGACCCGCTGGTGGGGAAGGCGAGGCCGAGCAGCATACGGATCGTGGTGGTCTTGCCCGAGCCGTTCGGGCCGAGGAACCCGTAGACCGTGCCCCGGGGCACCGCCAGGTCCACGTGGTCCACCGCCAGCTGGCCGCCGCGGAAGCGTTTGGTCAGCCCGGAGCTGGCGATGGCCAGCTCCGAGCTATACGCCGCCGCGGTCATCAGGACGCGTGGCCCACGGCCGCATAGAGGACGCTTGGCTCGACCGCGCCGATGTAGACCTCGCCGCCGGTCATCAGCATCGAGAACAGGCTGGTGGTGAGGAGGGTGCCGCTCCCCCAGGCCCCGTGCACCGGCTTGGCCGACCCGAGCAGGGCGCTCAGCACCTCCTGGGAGTCGCCGCCCATCACGCCGGCCGGACCGGAGCCGCCGCTAGCCGGGGCAGCGCCGGAGGAACCAGGGACCGTTCCAAATCCTCGCATTAGATCTTTTTGCGGGAGTTCGACGACGGTGAGCCAGCTTGTGCCGTAGACGCCGAAGCCGCTGGTCTGCGACTGCTGGCCGGCCGCGGACTTACGGGTGCCGCTGGCCAGGTTCTCGACCGTGACGGACGCGCCGGGCGGCGGGGTGAAGTCGTAGTTGGCCGCGGCCGGGGCCACGAACTGGAGCGCGGTGTAGCCGAACTGGAACGCGGGGCTGCCCGCGCCCTTGGCGAATACCTGGACCCGCAGCGGCGCGCCGTACTTGGCGTCGATCGCGATCGTCACCTTGCCGACCAGCGAGCGGTCGTCCCTGGGGGCGAGGACAAGCTGGTAGCAGGGCTCGCCCGCCACCATGACGTTGGCCTCGACCGAAACGACGGTGGTCTGGCCGACCACCTTGAGCACCGCGTCGGCCGCCTGCTGCGGGGTGAGCGGCGGAGTCGGCAGCTTGGCGGCCGACTGCCCGGCCTTGCCCTGGCCGGCCGGCAGCTCGAGCTTGGTGACCGAGTTCTCGGTCGAGTCCCAGAGCCAGCCGGTGGAACCGTTCCTGATCACGTCGATCTCGGACTCCGGCTGCGGGATCGCGAGCCGGAAGTGGCTGGCGTCCTGGTAGTAGATCTTGATCGTGTGCGAGCCGGTGATCAGCGAGGAGAGCGAGTTCGTGTTGCCCGCCTGCGGCAGCTGCGGCAGGCCGAGCGAGGTCGCCTCCACCATGGTGCCGGTCAACGGCGGGAGGGCCGCGTCACTGCTCACCTCGGCCAGCAGCTGGGCCGGCGTGCGGGCGGGCAGGTTGGGGGTGGCCTGCGCGGCCGGAATCTGCAGCCCGGCCACGACCGCGGCCGTGACGACCACCGCGACGGCTGGGGCCGCCCACCGGGCCCGCCTGGACAGTTTCACTGGCATGCGTCCTCCTCACTCGCTCACGCGCATTTAAGGACACTCTGCCCCGGGCACACTGTGATGGCGCTGAGAAGCAGTTCGGTTAAGCGGCGGCCTCAGTCACACTGTACCCATGCGGGTGCTTGTCGTTGAAGACGAGCGGCGGCTCGCCGCCGCTGTGAAACGCGGACTCGAGGCGTCGGGGTTCGCCGTTGACCTGGCCTTTGACGGGATCAGCGGGCTGCACATGGCCCGCGAGGGCGGCTACGACGGCGTCGTGCTCGACATCATGCTGCCGGGTATGTCCGGCTACAGCGTGTGCACCCAGCTGCGGGCCGAGGAGAACTGGGTGCCGCTGCTGTTCCTCTCGGCCAAGGACGGGGAGTACGACCTGGCCGACGGGCTCGACCTCGGCGCGGACGACTACCTGGTCAAGCCGTTCTCCTACGTCGTGCTTGCGGCGCGGCTGCGGGCGCTGCTGCGCCGGGGCGCGGTGCCACGGCCGACGGTGCTGCGGGCCGGGGACCTGGCGCTCGACCCGGGGGCGCGTTCGGTCCAGCGCGGTTCGGTGACGGTGGAGCTGACGGCGCGCGAGTTCGCCGTGCTCGAGTACCTGATGCGGCGGTGCGGTGAGGTCGTCTCCAAGGCCGAGCTGCTCTCGCACGTCTGGGACGACCCGGACGAGATCGCCGACCTCAACGTGGTCGAGGTGTACGTCGGGTACGTGCGGCGGAAGATCGACGCGCCGTTCGGGCGGGCGGCCGTGAAAACCGTGCGGGGAGCCGGGTACCTGCTGGCGGCCGACGGTGGCTAGCCGCCGGCCGGGCGGCGGGGCCGACGGGGGCCGGGTGCCCGGCCGGCTCGCGGGGGCCGGACGGCTGGGCCGGTGGTGGCTGCGGCATGGCCTGGGGCCGGTGCTCGTGCACTGGTGGCGGCGGCGCGGTCTGCGGGCACGGGTCACGCTCATCGCCGCCCTCGGCTTGCTGGTCGCGCTGATCGCGGGCGACCTGCTGCTGCTCAACGCGCTCAGGGACTCGCTCACCCGGTCGGTCGACGACACCGCGCGATCAGGCGCGACCGAGGTCGCGGCGCTGATCAACGCGGACCGGCTGCCCGACCCGGTGCCGGTCGCCGCCGGGACCGTCACCATTCAGGTGCTTGGCCCCTCGGGGCGGATCGTCAACGTGTCGCCCGACGCGGACCGGCTGGTGCCGATCGTGGCGCCGCCGCAGGCGGCGGCGCTCGCCAACAGCGCCACCGCGATCCTCGTGCACGGGGCGCCGTTCGACCTGCCGTCGCTGCTGCGGGTCGCGGTGGTGCGCGCCGCGGGCGGGGAGCTGGTGATCGCCGCCGTGCCCTACAGCTCCGCCGCCGACAGCCTGGCGGTGGTGGCGCACGCGCTTATCTTCGGCACGCCGGTGCTGTTCATCGTGTTCGCCGGGGCGATCTGGATTGCGGTCGGCTCTACCCTGCGCCCGATCGACCTGCTCCGGCGGGGCGCCGCCCGCGTCACCGGGGCCGGGGTGCCCGCGGACCTGCCGGTGCCGGAGGCGCGCGACGAGGTGCGGCTGCTGGCGCTGACGCTCAATGACATGCTCTCCCGACTCGCGGCCGCCCAGCAGCGGCAGCGTTCCCTCGTCTCCGACACCGCGCACGAGCTGCGCTCGCCGATCGCGTCGATACGCGCCCAGCTCGAGGTGGCCCTCGACCACCCGTCCGGGCAGGACTGGGCGTCGACCGCGCGCGACGTGCACGCGGACGTGCTGCGGCTCGCCCGGCTGGCCGAGGACCTGCTGCTGCTTGCCCGCCTTGACGAGCAGGCCGACCTGGGCGACGCCGGGCGGCCAGGGGAACTGATCGATATGTGCGCGCTGGCCTGCGCTGTTGTCGCGCGCTACACCGAGGCCCGGGTTCCGGTGATGGTCGTGGCACCCGAGGCGGGCGGGACTTGGGCGGCGGAAGTAGCGGAAGTGGCGGGGAATCGGGACCGGCTCGACCGGATGCTGGTCAACCTAATCGACAACGCAGTGCGCTACGCGAAGTCGTCGGTCGCGGTCTCGGTCAGCCAGTCCGACCCGTGGACCGAGCTCACGGTGACCGACGACGGCCCAGGAATCGACGCCGCCGACCGGGAGCGGGCCTTCGACCGGTTTGCCCGCCTCGATGACGCCCGCAGCCGTTGCGACGACGACGTCGGCGGCGCGGGCCTCGGCCTGGCCATTGTCCGCGCCACCGCCCAGGCCTACGGCGGCACCGCCCAGCTAGAGGCCAGCCCTTCCCCCGAGTCCGGCCTGCGCGCCGTGGTCCGCCTCCCTACCGCGCCATTCCCCCCATAACGGACAGAGGCACGGCCGGTGTTGATGGCGTGGGGTTCTGATCTGCTTACCAGGCACCGATCGGCAGCAGGGCGCAGACGGCTACCGCTGCGAACAGGAGGGTCAGGTAAGCGATGGAGAGGTGGAACAGGCGCATTGGGAAGGGGCGGTCGGTGGCGGTTCCGGTTGCGGGGGTGGCGGCGCTCGCGGGAGTAGCGGCGCTCGCGGGAGTGACGACGGTGGCGGGAGTGACGGCGCTTGGGGGGATGGCGGCGGTGACCTGGGTGTGGAGGCGGTGGGCCTCTAGTAGGAACCAGGCGCCGAGGACGGCGGCGAGGGCGGTGTAGAGCCAGCCGGCGTAGGGGGCGAGGGCGAGGGTGGCGGCGACCATCAGGTACGAGTAGAGGACGATCTTGCGGGTCACGACCGCGGGGGCGGCCACCACCGGGAGCATCGGGACGTTGGCGCGGGCGTAGTCGTCCTTGAACTTCATCGCCAGGGCCCAGAAGTGCGGCGGGGTCCAGAGGAAGATCACCAGGAACAGCAGGACGGCCGGGATCGCGACCGTTCCCTTGACCGCCGCCCAGCCGACCAGGACGGGGAAGCAGCCGGCCGCGCCGCCGATCACGATGTTCGACGGGGAGCGGCGCTTGAGCAGCAGCGTGTAGACGAAAACGTAAAACAGGATCGCGGCGTCGGCCAGCGCGGCGGCCAGCCAGTCGGCGGCCAGGCCGAGCACCGCGGTCGCGCCCGCGCCGAGCGCGATGCCCCAGATCAGGGCGGCGGCGGGCGTTACGATGCCCTCCTTGTTGACCAGCGGACGGCGGGAGGTCCGCTTCATCACCGCGTCTATGTCGCGGTCGATGTAGCAGTTGATCGTGTTCGCGCTCCCGGCCGCGAGCGTGCCACCGATCAGCGTGACCAGGACGAGCTTGAGTGACGGGAGGCCCCGCTGGGCCAGCAGCATCGTCGGGACCGTGGTGACCAGGAGCAGCTCGATGATGCGGGGCTTAGTTAGCGCGATGAGCGCGCCCGCGACCGCCTGGGGAGTCCGCTTGACGGCCGCCGATGGCGGGTCAGCCTGGCCCGCCACCGGCGCATTCCGCGTCACCGGCAGCGCAGTCGGGGAGAAGGTCACTCCTGTTCGCCGTCCTTGCCTTCTGTCTTATCGGCCGCCGTCTCGGTCGCCGGGGCGGACTCCTCGGGAGCGGACTCGACGGCAAGCGCAGTCTCCGCGAGAACGTCCTCCTCAAGCGGATCGGGCGCCGCCTCCTCCAGTCGATCGGGCGCCACCGGAGCCACCGAAGTGGTCGCGATCACTTTCGGGGCCGGGGCGGGGCCCGGCTCCCGGGTGGTCACCGAGGCGACGTGGGCGGCGCTGTCGGCCGACCACCTCAGCCGGGGGCCGGAATGCCTGGCCCGGAAAAGGTAGAACAGCGCGATGGCGGCCGCGATGAACGCCCCGTACGGAAGCGCGAACGTCATGATCGTGCTGCCAAAGTAGTACGCGGGCCCGTCCGCGAGCGGTGCAGGCTGTGCAAGGTGGGCAAGCTGTAGAACAAGCACTGTGATCAATTCCTCCAAGCCGCCAGCTCAGCGCACGTAGAACAGCAGCCAGAATACGAACGCGATGATGGCGAGGTAATTCCACACGGTAGTGAAGGCACTCAGCGCCGATTGGAACCGCTGCACCTGAAACGCCTCGGCGTAGGTGGGCGGCTGTTCCACGAAGGAGATGACCGGAATGCTTCGAGCTTGGGCGAGCAGGATCTCCAGCCAGACCATGGCGGCGAACCAGACCGTCAACGCCACCGGATAGAACCCGACGAAGACGCTGGCGAAACCGGACTGGCCGGGCTGGAACGGCAGGTTGAGCAACTGCCAGACCGTGAGCGCCACTGCGGCCACCCCGGCGATCAGGGCGACCAGGCCGGAGATCATCCAGCTGCTCTTGCTGCCTGCCTTGATTCGATGCAGGCCGACGCTGGTGAGCACTGCGCTGACGACGACCAGGGCCATGATCGCGGCGCCGTACCCGGCCTGCGGCGGGGTCGTCGAGCTGGGCAGCCACTTGGAGTGCCCGTCCGACGACTCGAGGTAGAAGTAAGCGAACGCGAACGCGCCGAACAGGAACGAAAGCGAGCCGATCGCCAGCCTCGAGCTGGTCCAGTTCGCGTTGAGCGCGGCCTCGTGGTAGAAAGCCGCCTCCTCGGTCGCCCGGGTGGCGGCCTCGCCGCTCCCCGGTTGGGTGATCTCCGTCATGGTGGGAGTTACGCCTCCGTTCCAGTGCTGCCCGCGCTGACCAAGGCGCCGCCGATCACGCCGGCGGGCGGATGCAGGTCCGCCACCGGCAGCGCGTCCGGGTCGCCGTACTCGTACGGGCCGGACAGGACCACCGGGATGTTCGCGAAGTTGTTGACCGGCGGCGGCGAGGAGACCTGCCACTCCAGCCCGCGGGCGTTCCACGGGTTCTGCGGCGCGCGCTTACGCCAGATCACGGTGGACATCACGAAGTTGAAGATGAAGATGCACATCGAGCCGCCCAGGCAGAACGCGGAGATCGACACCCAGTCGTTCAGCGTTTGCAGGCCGGCCGCGTACTCCCAGACCCGGCGCGGCTGGCCGAGCAGGCCGACCGCGAACAGCGGCGCGAAGGTGGAGTTGAACGCGATGAACATCGTCCAGAAGTGGATCTTGCCCAGCCGCTGGTTCATCGTGATCCCCATGACCTTCGGCAGCCAGTAGTAGATGCCGCCGAAGAACGCGAAGATCAGGCCGCCCATGATCGTGTAGTGGAAGTGCGCCATCACGAAGAAGCTGCCGTGCGCGGTGGTGTCCGCGGGCACGTCCGACAGGAACACGCCCGAGATGCCGCCGATCAGGAAGTTGATGAAGAACCCGATGGCGAAGAGCATCGGGGTCGTCAGCCGGATCTTGGCCTGCCAGAAGGTGCCCATCGCGACCAGGAAGATGAACCCGGTCGGGATGGAGATCAGCTCGGTCGTGAGCATGAACAGCGGCCGCATGTCCGGGTCCATGCCCGAGTCGAACAGGTGGTGCTGCCAGACGAAGAACGAGAGGATCGCGACGCCGAACATGCCCGCCGCCGCGATCTTGTAGCCGAACAGCGGCTTCCTGGTGAAGACGGGGAGGAGCTCGCACACGATCCCGAACCCGGGCAGCGCCAGGATGTAGACCTCGGGGTGGCCGAAGAACCAGAACAGGTCCTCGTAGAGATAGGAGCTGCCGCCGAGCTGGTCGACGAAGAACGCCGTCTGCGCCGTGCGGTCGGTGATGATCATGTACATGCCGCCGACCAGCACCGGCGCGGCCAGCACGAGCAGGAAGCCGGTCGTGAGCATCGCCCAGACGAACATCGGCAGCCGGGACCAGCGCATGCCAGGCGCCCGGTAGCAGATGATCGTGACCACGATGTTGAACCCGGCCAGGATGATCGAGATGCCCATCAGGCCGAACGCGACCGCGTACGAGTCCATCCCCTCGCCCGCTTGGATCGACAGCGGCGCGTAGCCAGTCCAGCCGGTCGGGAACCCGCCGAGCAGGAAGCTTGACAGCAGGATCAGGAAGGCGCAGGGGGTGAGCCAGAACGACAGCGCCTCGAGTCGCGGGAACGCGACCCTCTTCGAGCCGATCATCAAGGGCACCAGATAGTTGCCGAACGGACCGAGGATGACCGAGGTCATCATCATCATCATCATGGTCCCGTGCTCGCCGACGACCTCGAGGTAGGTCGTGGGGCTCATGACGTGATAGCTCGGCGAGAGCAGCTCGGTCCTGATCGCGATCGCCAGCAGGCCGCCGGTGAAGAAGTAGATCAGCATGCCGACCAGGTACTGCAGGCCGACGACCTTGTGGTCGAGGGTGTACCTGAAGTACTTGGCCATGCCGACCACGTTGGCCCGGTGGTCGGCGCTCCTGATCGGCCGGCCGAGCATCTGCCTGGCCAGGTCGTCGAAGACGCCGAGGCCGATCAGCCAGCCGATGACGAGAAAGGAGAAGCCGAGCACGATCGCGAAGTCGTTGTCATCGGATGAGCCCACCTGCTGGTACTGGCTCCCGATGAAGTTGCCGAGCCAGTGGCCGAAGATGTAGCCGACGATCGCGCCGATGGCCGCGGTGTGGATACCCGGGCTCAGCCAGAAGTTCCGTTCCTTCGGCGTGGTTCCCGGATCGCCGCCGCCGGGCGCCTGGGCGCTCTCCAGCTGGGTTTCTATAGCCATGCGGTACCTCGCTCCTTTCCTACGGCTGTTCCGGGTCGGCCGGGTTGTAGTAACCGCCGCCCGCGCTGGTCAGGCCGAGCGCGGTGTTGATCTTGCCCGCCGGGATGGTGGTCGGGTCGTAGGTGAGCGCATACGGCGGCAATATCTTGGTCAAGGCGGCGAGCTGCACCTTCGTGGTCTGCGTCCACGTCAGGAAGGCCGACACTGACAGGACATCGCCGGTGCCGTACATCGAGCCGTGCCAGATGCCGCACAGCTCGCTGCAGCGGATCTGGAAGTCGCCGGTGTGCTCGGGCGTGGTGTAGGCGACGTTGTTCAGGCCGGGGTTGGCGTCGGCCTTGACGCCGAGGGTGTAGGCCCAGAAGCTGTGGATCACGTCGAGTGAGGTGACGTTGAACTGCACCGGCTGGCCGACCGGGAGCATCAGCTGCGTGGTCTCGAACCCGCCGAACTGCGGGTAGCGGTAGGTCCAGGCCCACTGCTGGCCGATGACCTGGACCTGCAGGATGTTGCTGGTGCCGGGGGCCCACGAGGTGAGCGAGGAGGTGGTGGTGCCGGCCGGCTTCCAGATCGGCTGCGGACCCTCGCCCGCGCCCGCGCCGGCCGGGACCCAGAGCTCGATGGTCCCGTAGACCGCAAGCGCGAGCACGATCGCCCCGGTCGCGGCGACCCAGGTCACCGAGATCTTGGTGTTGCCGTGGATCGGCGCCGCGTCGGTTTCGTCGCCCGGCCGCTGCCGCCAGAAGGCCAGCGCCCAGCCGAAGTAGAGCAGCACGCCGATCACGACCGGGGTCGCGATCGTGGACAGCACCGTGAAGTCGGTCTGCTGGCTGGCGGCGGAACTCGACTGGTCGCCCGGCGGCAGGTGCGGGCCAAGCACCAGCGCCACCAGCAGGCAGCCGATGACGGACAGCGCTATCCACAGGACCAGCAGCCAGAAGCCGTCGCGGCGGCGGCCGGTCTCGGTTTGCCCGGCGGCGGGGAACTCGGCGGCCATCAGGCCTGCACCTCCATCTGGCCCATCATGTAACCCGGGGTCCCCATCGGGCCGCCGTTGCCGTCCAGGTAGCCGCCGCCGCAGGGCACGAAGCACTGCCAGCGGTAGGTCCCGGGGGTCTTGGGGGTCGTGAAACTGAACGTCACAACCGAGTGCGGCGCCTTCGCCTGGTCGGCCGTGCCCGCTACGCAGGGAGCCGTGCCGCACAGCGCGTTGTTCTCGGCCACGGTCGTCGGCGACGCGACCGGCACGTTGATGCCGAGGCCGGGGATCGCGAAGGTGTGCTGCACTGCGCAGTTCGCCCACGAGTCAAACGTCTGCAGCGACTGCGTCGACGAGAACGTCTTGCCGTTGAAGTAGGAGACGTTCTCGATCCCGCCGATTGTCCCCGCGACCCGCCCCCAGACCGGGTTGCGCAGCGGCGTGCACCCGTCGTATCCGAGGATCGTCACGTTCACCTTGGTGTTAGCGGGGACCGCGAAGTACGTGGTGTGGTCGAAGCTGCCAGTGCTGGGGTTCTTGATGAAGTACGACACCCAGTCTGGCTTGTTGGTCACAGTCGTCTCCGGGGTGGTCATCAGGGTGACGTTCACCTGACCACCGCTGGCGTACGGCGTGTAGTTCTCAACAGCCGGCTGCGCGCCGATGAACTCAAAGGCGACGAACATCACCCCCGCGACGACCGCCAGGAAGGCGACCACCAGGGTCGCCACCCGTGCCGGTAGAGACACCGGATACCACCTCGTTCCACCACAGGGCGGTTGACCGCCGCTTACGCCCTGATGGTGGCGGCTGGGCAGCACGCCTGCAACAGCCGGACCCCTGAATGACAAAATTGTCATGCGGATCAGACCGATTCACACATTTATCACCATTCGCCAATTTGCACACCCCTTACGCCATCGATTCTTTAGGAATCGTTCAGTTATGAAAGGTTTACAATCGTTTGCGGAACGCGGACGTACGATTTTTGCCAAGTCGAGCGGCACCGGTTGGCCGAGAAAGCCCCACACCCCATCAAGATGAAACTGACACTGCAGGGCAGGCGAACGTGTCACACCTGGGTCGCATCCTCATCGTCGACGACGAGCCCAAGATCCGGTCGTTCATCGGGCGCGCCCTCACCGGCGCCGGGTACGCCACCGAATCCTCCGGCAACGGCGCCGACGCCGTCGCCAGCGCCCTGAAGTCCCGCTACGACCTGGTCATCCTCGACCTGGTGATGCCCGACCTGGACGGTCGGCAGGTGCTCGGCAAGCTGCTCGCCGCCCGCCCCGACCAGCCCGTCATCGTGCTCTCCTGCGTCGCCGACGTGGCCGCCAAGGTTGATCTGCTCGAACGCGGCGCCCAGGACTACCTGACCAAGCCGTTCTCCCTGGCCGAGCTGCTTGCCCGGGTGCGGGTGCGGCTGCGCAGCGAGGTCATCCGGGCCGGCCGGGTCACCCTCGACGTGGCCAAGCTGGTGGCGGACATCGGCGACGGCCCGGTGCATCTCACCCGGCTGGAGTTCCTGCTGCTGCGCGAGCTGGCCGAGCACGCCGGGCACGCGGTCTCCAAGGGCGAGCTGCTCGCCACCGTCTGGGGCTACGAGTTCGACCCAGGGTCCAACGTGGTCGACGTGTGCGTCCGCCGCCTCCGCTCCAAGCTGGGCTTCGACCTGATCAAGACCGTGCGGGGTGAGGGCTATCAACTCGTGGCCCGGTGAACTGACGAGGAAACTGCCCCGTCTCGGCTGGCCGTACCCGCCGCGGGTGATCGACGTCGCGTGGACGGTCTTCGCCCTGGCCAACCTCGACCTGATGTTCATGTTCCCCTGCTGGGAGACCGTCCCCTTCCATCTCATCTGGGCGAGCCTGACGCTCATCTACGGGTTCCGCACCTGGAGCCTGGGACCCACCCTCTGGATGGCCAGCGCGATCCTGGTGCTGACCTCGATCGGCATCGCGGTTGACGTGGTGGTCGGCTCCGAGCCTGCCACCGAGCTGACCGAGGACCCGCTGCTGGCCCTGATGTTCCTGGCGATGGCCTGGCACGCCCGCAGGAAGCTGGCCGCCGAGCGGTCGCACCACCTGGTCAGCGAGCACAACGCCCGGCTGCTGGCCGACCAGCGCCGGTTCCTGCAGGACGCCGCGCACCAGCTGCGGACCCCGATCACGATCGCGCTCGGCCACGCCGAGCTGCTCGGAACCGCCGTCGACGGCGAGCAGCAGGCCGAGGACATCGACGTCGTCATCGGCGAGCTCAGCCGGCTGCGGCGGATCTCCGAGCGGCTGCTCATCATCGCCGCCGCGGCCGACCCGGCGTTCCTCCATCCGGAGCCGGTCGCGCTTGACCAGCTGATCGCGGAGCTGATCCGCCGCTGGCGGCCTGCCGCCGAGAGATCATGGCGGATCGCCCGGCTCGACCAGGTCACCGTCCAGGCCGACCGCGAGCGGCTCGGCCTGGCGCTCGACGCGCTGCTCGAGAACGCCGTCCGGCATACCGGCAGCAACGATGTCATACAGTTGTCCGTCATCGGGGACTACCCGGGGATGCCCGCCCGGATCATCGTCGCCGACACCGGCAGCGGCATCCCGGCGGACGAGGTGCCGCTCATCTTCGACCGGTTCAGCACCGGTCAGGACGGGCAGCCACGGGGGACCGGCCTGGGACTCCCCCTGGTGCGCGCGGTGGCCCGCGCCCATGGCGGTAACGTGACCGTCAGCAGCACGATGGGCAAGGGCAGCGAGTTCGAGCTGACGCTGCCGCCGCCGAGCGGGACCCGGCCGACGACGGCCGCCGCCGGAACCGACTACGGGGCAACCCCGATAGCCGATACCGAGGAAGAGAGCATGAGGCGATGAGCGTACCGAGCGCGGCCCGTTCGACGGCCCGGCTGGCCTGGCGGCACAAGGTGGTATCCGGCAGCATCGCGGTGTTCGCGGCCGCGATCGTCGCGGTGAGCCTGGCCACCTCGTCCTCCGCCGCTCCCCCGCCCGCCCCGGTGGCTCCCGCGTTCACGGTCGCCGCGCTCGGCGCGCCGGGCAGCGTCTCGCTCAGCCAGTACCGGGGCAAGCCGGTCGTCGTGAACTTCTGGGCCACCTGGTGCGACATCTGCGTGTCAGAGACCCCGCTGCTCGCCAGCTGGTACAAGCAGGAGCACGGCAAGATCGCGCTGCTCGGGCTGGACGAGAACGACCCCTCCGCCAAGGCGGCGCTGGCCTTCGCCCGCGCCAAGGGGGTCACATACACGCTGGGGTTCGACCCGCTGATGAACGTGGCCGGCGCGTTTGACATCGACGACCTGCCGCAGACGTACTTCCTCAACGCCCAGCACCGCATCGTCGAGCGCGTGCTCGGCGCGATGAGCAAGGCCGACCTGGCTGAGGGAGTAAGCCTGATGGACGCCGCGCAGACGCCCAGTGAAAAAGTAATCGAGCCGTCATGACGACCCCCACCCAGACGGAGCCGCCGTTCGTTCCGCTGCGGCGGTCCGGCTGGGCCACCAGGCGGACCCCGCTCTGGCTCTTCGGCGCCCTCGCCCTGCTTGCCATCGCCGGGTTCCTGGTCGCCCTGTCGGTCCGGCCGTCGCCGTCGGAGCGGGCCACCGACCTGCGGGGGTACTTCGGCGACGTGACCACCGGGGTCGGGTCCTGCGCGGCCGGGCTGCGCGACTCGATCACGTCCTACCAGGCAGTCATGGGGGGCGAGCAGGCAGAGCTCGGCACCGCCAGGTCAATCGTGGCCTACGGCGCGTCCAACTGCCAGGTGGCGACCAACGAGTCGCTCTCGGACTTTGACAACTACCAGGTGTCGGAGTCGCTCGACTCGCTCCACCTCGCCGCCGCCGACAACGACGTCATCAGCTGGGCGTTCGACGCCACGACGTACCAGCAGGACCTGCTCGCGGTGCTGGCCGCCCCGGCCGGGCCGGCCCGCGCCAAGGCCGAGGCGCTGGTCAGCCCGGCGCTGGCGACGCTCAACGCGGAGCGGGCAACCATCGACGCGATCTGGAATGCGGCCAGGAAGTCCACCGGTAACGCCTCCCCGCTGCCCAACCTCACCGCGCTCCCGCAGCCCGGCCAGAATGCCAGCGGCGTCGGTTAAACCTCGACAGTTATGTATCTTGCCTGGTCAAGATAGGAATGACCCGATCTAAGAGCGGGAAAAATCAGTGAGGTGACGCCCCTTGAGCCTCGACTGCGCAGCGGCACGATGTCGATACCGCTGTTGGTCACGGTGCTCGTCGTCGCGCTTGGCGTCGGCGCGGGCGGCATCGCGCTGATCTACTCGGCCTCGCCGTCCGGCTCGGGAACCCGGTCGGCGTCGGCCACCAGCGCCAGCGCCAGCGCCGCCGCCGCCAAGCAGGCGCGCAGCGACGGCCGGGAGCTGTCGGACGAGGCCATCTACGCCCGCGTGCAGCCGAGCGTGGTCGACGTCACCGCGACCTTGCGCTACGACGACGAGACGGCGTCGGGCACCGGGTTCTTCGTCGATTCCCAGGACGGTCTGGTGCTCACCAACAACCACGTGATCAGGGACGCGACCTCGGTGACGGTCACCATCCCGGCGACCAAGCAGACTTACCAGGCCCAGATCGTCGGGGCGGACCCGTCGGCCGACGTCGCCGTGCTGCGCATCTCGCCGCTGCCCGGGACGGTCTCGGCCCCCCTCGGCGACTCCGCCACGGTGGCGGTCGGCGCGAACGTCGTCGCCATCGGCAACCGGGCGGGCGCGGGCGGCGCCCCGGTGCCCGCGCCCGGCGTCATCAGCGCCATCGGGCGGACGATCCAGGCGGCCGACGGCACCTCCGGGTTCACCGAGACGCTGCACGGCATGCTGCAGACGACGGCCAGGATCCAGCCCGGCGACTCCGGCGGCCCCCTGGTCGACGCGACCGGGACGGTGATCGGCGTGGACACCGCCGCCGGGACCGGCGGCAGCGAGGCCGGCTACGCGATCCCCATCGACACCGCGATGGCCGCGGAGCGGCAGATCACCCGGGGACGTCCCGCCCCGGGCATCGCGCTCGGCGTGGGAGGGTTCCTCGGGGTGATCATCCCGTCGAGCTCGGCCGCGAGCCCCCGGGCACAGGTAGCGGAAGAACGGAGCCTTGGAACGGACGCGGCTGATTCCGCACCGCAGATTGGCTGTCTCCCGACGGAGGTCGGGGTCGGGGTGCCCGACTCGGTCGCCCCGGTGGATTCCGGTGCGCTGGTGGACGGGGTGCTGTGCGGGACCGGCGCCGACGCGGCCGGGATCTCGGCCGGCGACGTGATCATCACCGCCGACGGGCGCACGGTCTCCTCCCCCAACGGGCTGACCGCCATCGTCAGCGACTTCCGCCCGGGCAGCGTGGTCGAGATCACCTGGGTCAGCCCGGCGGGCGCCACCCGCGCGTCCCGTGTGCGCCTCGACGCCGCGCCCGCCGCATAAAGACTCCGCGCCGGCCGTATAGCGGGCGGCCGCATGACGGGCTCGCGGGCGGGTAACTTAAGACGGCATATCCGTCATCGAGATCCCGTTGTAATACTGGTGCGCCCTTTAGCGGACCTTCAGCTTGCTTTCAGGTTTAAGAGGCTTACTAGAAAGTAACGGTCGGTGGCCGCACGCCGCCGCCGGGCAGACACCACGTACGCTGGTCATGGTGAAGGCGAGATAAATGCAGGACGAAGAGAACGGTAGCGCCCAGCAGGGCGGCTGGCAGCCACCGGAGTACGTGAGCCCCTGGCTCCCCGCGTCCGGTCCCCGGGATGACGATCCCCAGGGCCGCGGCGACACGATCTCCTTCAGCGGCGGCCCCGCCTACAACGCTGATCAGGGTCCGGCCAGTCAGGGTCCGGCCAGCGGCCCCGGCTACGGGCCCGCCCAGGGCCAGGCCGGCGGCCCCGGCTACCCGGCGGGCCCCGGTTACCCCCCAGGCCCCGGTCAGCCAGCAGGCCCCGGCTACCCGGCCGGTCCCGCCTACGGTCCCGGTCCGGCCGGACCGGGCTATGGCGCCCCCGGCTACGGCGCCGCTGGCTACGGCGCCCCCGGCTACGGCGGCGCTGGCTACGGCGGCGCTGGCTACGGCGGCGCTGGCTACGGCGGCGCTGGCTACGGCGGCGGTCCCGGCTACGGGCCGCCCGGCTACGGCCAGGACCCATGGGGCGGGTACGGCGCGCCGCCGCCCCCGCCTCGGTCCGGCTTCAGCCGCACGCTCGCTTACCTGGCGGTCGCGGTGATCGCGGCCGGGGCCGGCGCGGGCGCCGCCGTCGCGCTCAACCACAACACAAGCACCCCGGCCGCGATCGCTCCAAGCACCGGGAACAACGGCGCCGGCAGCGGCGGCACCGGGAACGAAGGCGGCAACGGCTTCGGCGCCCTGCCCGTGAACCCCAGCCCCAGCACCGGGACCGGCGGCACCGGCGGCACCAGCACCGGCACGGGCTCGCTGAACGCGACCGCCCTCTCCGCCAAGGTCGACCCCGGCCTGGTCGACGTCACCTCGAACCTCACCTACGACAACGCCACCGCCGAGGGCACCGGGATGGTCCTCACGTCGAGCGGCCTGGTGCTGACCAACAACCACGTCATCGACCAGTCGACCAGCGTCACCGCCACCCTCGTGGTCACGAACAAGACCTACACCGCGCGGATCGTCGGCTATGACTCGACCGACGACGTGGCCCTGCTGCAACTCGTCGGCGCGTCCGGCCTGAAGACCGTCAGCCTCGGGAACTCAGCCCAGGTCAAGGTCGACGAGGCGGTGCTCGCGCTCGGCAACGCCGGCGGCCGGGGCGGGGCCCCGTCGACCGCCCAGGGCACCATCGAGGCGCTCAACCAGTCGATTCAGGCCAGCGACGAGGGCGCGGGCACCACCGAGAGCCTGCACGGCATGCTCGAGACCGACGCGCCGATCCAGCAGGGCGACTCCGGCGGCCCGCTGGTCAACGGCAGCGGCCAGGTCGTCGGCATGGACACCGCGGCCAACTCGAGCGAGCTGGGCGAGGGCACCACGGCCACCCAAGGCTTCGCGATCCCGATCAACAAGGCGGTCTCCATCGCCGACGAGATAGCCGCCGGGCATGCATCGACCACCGTGCACATCGGCCCCACGGCGTTCCTCGGGGTGGAGATCGCGAGCACCCAGGACGCTGACAGCCCGGGGGTCCTGCTCCAGGGCAGCCAGCCCGGCACCCCGGCCTACCAGGCCGGCCTCGGTCAGGGTGACGTGATCACGTCGATCGACGGGAAGTCCGTCACCACCGGCTCGCAGATCCAGGGCATCCTCATCGGGTACCACCCGGGCGACAAGGTCGGCGTCGCCTGGACCGACCTGAACGGCCGGGCCCACACGGCGACGCTGACCCTAGCCAACGGGCCCGCCGCCTAGCCACCGGCGGAGGTGGCGCTCGGCCGCGATGATCTGCGCTGTCTCCACGTACTCGCCCGGCGTGTGCGCTAGCTCGGAGATGCCTGGCCCGTAGTTGACGGCGGGGATGCCAAGCTCGGCGAATCGCGCCACATCGGTCCAGCCGAGCTTGGCCCGGGGGGCGCCGCCCACGGCGGCCACGAAGGCGGCGGCCGCGGGCGCGGTCAGGCCGGGACGGGCGCCGGGGGACACGTCCAGCATCGCTACCGGCCAGCGTGAGAACAGGTCGCGGATGTAGCCTTCCGCCTCCGGCGCCGAGCGGTCGGGCGCGAACCGGTAGTTCACCGTGACCACGCACTGGTCGGGGACGACGTTGCCGGCCACGCCGCCGGAGATCGCGACCGCGTTCAGCCCCTCGTGGTACTCGAGGCCGTCGACCAGCGGCTGCCTTGGGGTCCACCCGCGCAGGATCTCAAGCACCGCGCCCGCCTGGTGGATCGCGTTCCTCCCCATCCAGGACCTGGCCGTGTGCGCCCGCGCCCCGTCAACCGTGATCGACGCGCGGAGGGTGCCCTGGCAGCCGCCCTCGACCACGCCGCCGCTCGGCTCCAGGAGCACCGCGAACGAGCCATCGAGCAGTTCGGGCGCGTTCCTGGTCAGCAGGAACAGCCCGTTGCGCTCGACATTGATCTCCTCGCACTCGTAGAACACGTAGGTCACGTCGCGGTTGGGGTCGTCCAGGGACGCGGCCAGCCGGAGCTGAACCGCCACCCCCGCCTTCATGTCCGATGTGCCTACCCCAGTAAGCCGCGTGCGTTCCTCATCCCATTGCGACGGGAAGTTGCCCGCATGCGGCACCGTGTCGATATGACCGGCCAGCACCACCCGCTCGGGTTTCCCCAGGGCGGTGCCAGCGACGATCGTGTTGCCGTGGCGCGTCACCGTCAGGTGCGGCAGCGGTCTGAGCGCGCGCTCGATCGCGTCCGCCAGCGGCCCCTCGGCGCCGCTGACGGAAGCGATGTCGGTGAGCGCGGCGGTCAGCTCCGGCCCGTCGAGAAGCAGGTCAAGGTCGTGGTCCACCCGAGTTAACTTACCGGCTAGGTAGCCTCAGCGGCCTTGGCGGCCTCGGCCAGTTCCGCCGCCTGACGGGTCATGGCGCGGGCGGCGTTGCGCAGCGCGTTGACGATCACCGCCACCGACGGGCGGCCGACCGACGCCGTGCGCGCCACCGCGAAAACGTCACGGGACAGGTCAAGCCCGGCCGGGAGTTCGCGGACGACCACCCGCTTCTCGTAAGCGCCCACCGCCAGCCTCGGCATGATCGCGATCCCCAGGCCGCGGGCAACCAGGTTGGCGACGGTGCCGAGGCCCTCGAACTCCGATGGGACCGGCGGGGTCAGCCCCACCGCGGCCAGCAGCCGGTCCACCGCCTGGCGGGACGGCTCGCCCGACGGGGCGGCGAGCCACGACTCGTTCCGCAGAGCCCTCAGGTCGACCGGGCGGTCGGGGTCGGCGGCCTGGTGCTCGCGGCTCACGACCAGGACCAAGGGGTCGCGGACGAGGTGGTAGTAGCTGAGCACGCGGTGGTTCACATCGGCCGACTCCAGGTCGGCCGACATGCGGCCGGTCCAGTCGTCGACGATCGCCACCTCGACCTCGCCCGACCGGGCCAGCTTGAGCCCCTCGGCCGGGTCGGCCTCGCGCAGCAGCAGGGTCAGCTGCGGGTGCTCCCGGAGCGAGCGGGCCAGGGCGGGCGCGAACGCCACCGCGGCCGACGGGAACGCGGTGACCACCACCCGCCCGCTTGGCTGCGCGGCCTGGGCCGATAGGTCTGCCTCGGCCTGTTCCACCATGGCCAGGATGCGCTCGGCGTGCAGCGCGAGCCGACGGCCGGCGTCGGTCAGGCCGGCGCTGCGGGCGGTCCGGTCGAGCAACGGGGTGCCGGCCTCCTTCTCCAGCACGGCGAGTTGCTGGGAGACGGCACTGGGGGTATAGCCGAGGGCGTCGGCGGTCCGCGCGATCGATCCTCGCGCCGCGAACTCGTGCAGCATGCGAAGCCTGCGGATGTCGAGCATTAACAAACCTTATCCTGCGGCGCGATGCCGTTGCCCTGACTCTAACGCTCGGATCGGCCCTAGCGCAGGGCCCCGTAAGCGCAGGGCCGCGTAGAGGCTGGTGCCGGCCAGGATCAGCATGATCACGGCCGCGCCTCTGGTCAGCCAGTGCATGGGGATCAGCTTGAGCAGCCGCCAGCCGACCAGCACCGCCAGCCCGGCGGCGGTCCACAGCGCCAGCGTCGCCCCGGCGCCGACCGCGATCGGGTTGTGGAACCTGGCCGCCAGGCTGACGGTCATGAACTGGGTCAGGTCGCCGAACTCGGCCAGGAACACGACGGCGAACGAGGTGCCGAACACCGGCCAGAAGCCGTCGCGCATGCCGTCCCGGCCGCCTTCGTCATCGGCGTCAGTCCCCTCCTGCCCCCGGGGGGGCCCCCCCCCCCCCCCCCACCCCCCCCCCACCCGCCCCCCCCCCCCCGCCCCCCGCCCCCGCCGCGC
>Ga0302314_10006136_pt1 | contig 21810 bp, 17 predicted proteins | sample III_Palsa_N2_3_FD_200533 | JGI IMG/M metagenome (GOLD analysis project Ga0302314, IMG submission 200533) | Peat permafrost microbial communities from Stordalen Mire near Abisko, Sweden - III_Palsa_N2_3 | ecosystem: Environmental > Terrestrial > Soil > Palsa > Peat permafrost | place: Sweden...
GTTATCTCCTGCGCCAGCGCGCTCTGGCCCGCCCGGGCCGCCGGCCGCTCGGCGCTTTCCCGCGTCAGCTGCTCGATCTCCGCCCGCGACCGGAAGCTGAACACCCGCAGCAGGCCCGGCACCTCGGTGTCGGACACGTTCAGCCAGAACTGGTAGAACGCGTACGGCGGCATCAGGTCGGCGCTGAGCCAGATCGCACCGCCCTCGGTCTTGCCGTACTTGGTGCCGTCCGGCTTGGTGATCAGAGGCGTGGCCAGGGCGTGCACGGCCGTGCCCTCGGCCCGCCTGATCAGGTCCACTCCCGCGACCAGGTTGCCCCACTGGTCGCTGCCGCCGAGCTGGACGGTGCAGTCGTACCGCCGGTGGAGCTCCAGGAAGTCCATGGCCTGCAGGAGCTGGTAGCTGAACTCGGTGTAACTGATCCCGCCGGCTTCGAGCCTGGCCTTGACCGACTCCCGGTCCAGCATCCGGTTGACCGAGAAGTGCTTGCCGATGTCCCGGAGGAACTCCAGCACCGGCATCGGCCCGGTCCAGTCCAGGTTGCTGACGATCAGCGCGCTGGCCAGGCCGGCGTCGAAGTCCAGGAACCTGGATACCTCGCCGCGGATCCGCTCCAGCCACTGCGCCACGACCTCGCGCGGGTTCAGCACCCGCTCGGCCGACTTGCCGCTCGGGTCGCCGATCAGCCCGGTGGCGCCGCCGACCACCGCGATCGGGCGGTGCCCGGCAAGCTGCAGGCGGCGCAGCGTGACCAGCTGCACGAGATTCCCGATGTGCAGCCCGGCAGCAGTCGGATCGAAGCCGCAGTAGATCGTGGCCTGGCCGGAATTCAGCGCCTTGCGCAGCTCGTCGATATCGGTCGTGACCGCGAGCAGGCCCCGCCAGGAGAGTTCGTCGATGATGTCGTCCACGCCTGCATGGTGCCATCTGAAGCCCGCTAGGGGGTAACCGGTTTACGCTGCCGCGGCACATGCGCGCGGTACACCGAGACGGTGGGATCGCCCGCGAACCAGAACCGCCAGGGCACCTCGGCGGCCAGGGCGACCCCGACCCGGGGGCCGGCCACTATTTTCCTGGCGTTTCCAGCGGGATCTGCGCTACCCGGGCGGAGCCGGAGCGGCGAGCTGGCGACGCAGACGTCCGCGCCGTCCAGCGACCTGTCGATGTCCAGCGCCTGGCACAGCCGGGCCGGTCCGCGGGCCAGGTCACGCCAGGCGAGCGGAGCCTGGTGGGGTTGCTGGGTCCGAGCCTGGGGCGAGGTCTCCTGGTTTCGCGCGCCGCCGGGTCCGCGTTTGGACCGCCGGGCCCGGGCCAGGTTCTCCCCTTCGATGACCGCCCCGGCCCGCAGCAGGACCGCGGACACGCTGCCCTCCCCCAGGCAGACGATGTTCACGCAGAAATGCATGCCGTAGGTGAAATACACGTAGGCGTGACCGGGCGGGCCGAACATGACCGCGTTGCGCCGGGTCATGCCGCGGTAGGCGTGGGACGCGGGATCGGTCTGGCCGGCGTACGCCTCGACCTCGGTGAGCTCCACCGCGACCAGGCCTGCCGCCGTCTCGTGCTCCAGGACGCAGCCGAGCAGCTCCGGCGCGACCTGCACGGCACGCCGGGCCAGGAAATCGCGCGAAACCAGCACCTGTCGCTACTCCACGTCCTGCGCCCAGGCGGCGTGGCTCTCGACCGTTACCCGCAACGCGGCGAGCTGCTCGGCGACCCGTTCGGGCGCCGTGCCGCCGTAGCCCTTACGTGCCGCCAGAGCGCCCTCGACCGTCAGCACCTGGCGGACGTCGGGCGTCAGGTGCTCGGAGATCTTGGCCAGATCAGCGTCGCTCACCTCGTCCAGGTCGCAGTCGTGCACCTGACACCACACCACGAGGTGCCCGACGACCTCGTGTGCCTCACGGAACGGGACACCGCGGCGCACCAGGTACTCGGCCAGGTCGGTGGCGAGGGTGAACCCGACCGAGGCCCCGCGGCGCAGCTTGTCGGGATTGACCCGCAGCGTCGCGATCAGGCCGGCCATGGCGGGTAGCACGAGCAAGAGGGTGTCCACCGCGTCGAAGACCGGCTCCTTGTCCTCTTGCAGATCCCGGTTGTAGGTGAGCGGCAGGCCCTTCAGCGTGACCAGCAAGCCGGTCAGCCCTCCGATCAGGCGGCCCGCCTTGCCCCGGGCCAGCTCGGCCACGTCCGGGTTCTTCTTCTGCGGCATGATCGAGGAACCGGTCGCATAGGCGTCGTCGATCTCGACCCAGTCGAACTCCGCCGACGACCAGAGCACGATTTCCTCGCCGAGCCGGGACAGGTGCACCCCGATCAGCGCTGCGGCGAAGCAGAATTCAGCCGCGAAGTCCCGGTCGCTGACCGCGTCCATGGAGTTCGGCGCCGCCTCGTCGAAGCCGAGTTCGGCTGCGAGCACCTGCGGATCGACCGGCAGCGAGGACCCGGCCAGCGCACCGGACCCGAGCGGGCTGACCGCGGCGCGCTTGTCCCAGTCCCGCAGCCGGCTGACGTCGCGGGCGAACGCCTGGACGTGCGCGAGGAGCTGGTGGCCGAACAGCACCGGCTGGGCGTGCTGAAGGTGGGTCATGCCGGGCGCGGGCACATTGCCGTTCGCGGCCGCCTGGTCGATCAGCGCGGTCTCGAGCTCGGCGAGCCTGCTCGCGACCAGCCGGGCATTGTCCCGCAGGTACAGCCGCAGGTCGGTGGCGACCTGATCGTTACGGCTACGGCCGGCCCGCAGCTTGCCGCCGAGCACCCCGAGCCGTTCGAGCAACCCTCGCTCGAGTGCCGTGTGCACGTCCTCGTCGGCGACCGTGGGCCGGAACGCCCCGGTCGCGCACGCCCGGTCCAGGTCATCGAGGGCCTTGAGCATGGAGCTGAGCTCGTCGTCGGTCAGCAGGCCGGCCCGGTGCAGCACGCGCGCGTGCGCGCGGGAAGCGCGCAGGTCGTACCGGGCCAGTCGCCAATCGAACTGCACACTGACGGAAAGCCGGGCCAGCGCGTCGGCGGGCCCGGCACCGAACCGTCCGCCCCACAGCCGCGTCGACCCCTTCCCAACGTCCCCCAAGTTCCCGGAGTCGCCCGAATCCCCTGCCGCCTGTCCCGGTGCTTCCACAGTTCTTCTTTCTATCGCACTAATGCCTCAGGTTTTGCCGCACTCGGCGCCGCCCGATCATCGTCGGCGTTCGGACCGGCGCAGCAGGTCGGCGGCCGCGGCGTCGCCGCCGGCCGGGTCGCGCGTGATGATCAGGACGGTGTCGTCGCCGGCGACGGTGCCGAGGATTGACGGCAGGACCGCGTGGTCGATGACCGAGGCGAGGAACTGGGCCGCCCCGGCCGGCGTTCTGACCACCACGAGGTTCGCGCTCGCCTCGGCCGAGGTCATCAGCTCAGCCAGGTATCGCGCCAGCCTTGCGTCGCGAGCCGACTCCGCTGTGTTCTCCCGCTGCCTGGCCGCCCCGTGGTGGCCCGGGAGGGCCCGCGGGTCGCCGGAGGCCAGGGGGTCTCGGGGATCGGGCGGCGGTGACGGTTCCCGGGGTTTCGGGGCTTCCGTCCCGCCGATGGCGCCCCCCGGACGCGAGCCGGGCCCGCCCGGCTCTTCGGGCAGGGCGTAGACGAGCGCGCCGCCAGTGGCGCGCAGCCGCACCACGCCGAGCTCGTCAAGGTCACGGGACAGGGTCGCCTGGGTCACGTGCACGCTGGCGTACCGTTCGAGCAGCTCGGCGAGCTCCTCCTGGGACCGGACCTGCTCACGGGCGAGGATGGCCGCGATCCGCGCGTGCCTGGCGGTCTTGGTTACCGGGGTAGCCGGGTTCATGCCCGCTCCAGCAGCCAGGACAGGAGCGCTTTCTGCGCGTGCAACCGGTTTTCTGCCTGCTCCCAGACCACGCTGTTCGGGCCGTCGAGCACGTCGGCGCTGATCTCTTCGCCGCGATGGGCGGGCAGGCAGTGCAGCACCAGGCAGCCGGGCCGGGCCAGCGCCAGCTTCTCATCGTCCAGCTGGTAGGAGCCCTCGGGCGAGCCGAGGATGGCGAGCCGCTGCTGGCGCTCGCTCTCCTGGCCCATGGACGTCCATACGTCGGTGGCGATCACGTCGGCGCCCTCGCAGGCCACCCGGGGGTCCGCATACAGCTCGATCCCGCCGCCGGCCTGACGGGCGATCTGCCTGGCGGCGGCGGTGACGGCGTGGCCGGGGCGGAAGGCCTCGGGCGAGCCGATGCGCACGCGCATCCCGGCGGTCGCCCCGCCGAGCAGGTAAGAGTGCGCCATGTTGCTCGCGCCGTCACCGAGGAAGGTCAGCGTGCGGCCGGCCAGGGAGCCGTAGTGTGCCCGGATGGTCTGCAGGTCGGCCAGGACCTGGCACGGGTGGAACTGGTCGGTGAGCGCGTTGATCACGGGGACGGTCGCCGCCGAGGCCAGCGCCTCGATGCGCTCCTGACCGGAGGTGCGCCAGGCGATCGCCGCGACCTGCCGGGTCAGCACCCGGGCGACGTCCTCGATCGTCTCGCCGCGGCCTATGTGCGTCGTCTGGGTGTCGATAACGAGCGGGTGGCCGCCGAGCTCGGCGATGCCGACGGTGAACGACACCCTGGTGCGCAGCGACGGCTTGTCGAACATCACGGCGACGGCGCGCGGACCGGCCAGCGGCCGGGCGCCGAACCTGTCCTTCTTCATCTCCTCGGCCCGGTCCAGGACCGCGGCCTGCTCATCGGGCTGCAGGTCGTCGTCCCGCAGGAAGTGCCTGGTCATCAGCCCATCTCCTGGGCGGCGTCGAGTATGGCGGGCAGCGCGTCGGTGAACTGGCGGGCCTGGCCGGCGGACAGGATCAGCGGCGGCGCGAGCCGGATGGCGTCCGGCTGGACCGCGTTCACCAGGAAGCCGGCCTGCCTGGCGGCTTCTTCCACCTTCGCGGCCACCTCGCCGGTCAGCACGATGGCCAGCCACAGCCCGCGACCGCGCACCGCCGCGACCAGCGGATGCCCGACCGCTTCGAGGCTGGCCGCCAGCTGCTCCCCCACCTGCGTGACGTGGGCCAGCAGCCCGTCGCGCTCGATCACCTCGAGTACGGCCAGGGCCGCGGCGCATGCGACCGGGTTGGCGCCGAAGGTGGAACCGTGATCGCCCTTGGCGAAGCCGGTGCCGCTGGCGCCCAATCCGATGCAGGCCCCGATCGGGAGCCCGCCGCCCAGACCCTTGGCCAGGGTCAGAACATCGGGCCGGATCCCCTCGGCCTGGTGCGCGAACCAGGCGCCGGACCGGCCGATGGCGCTTTGGATCTCATCGAGCACGAGCAGCGCGCCGGCCTGGTCACAGGCGGCGCGAGCGGCGCGCAGGTAGCCCGCGGGGGCGGGTACCACGCCGCCTTCGCCCAGGGCGGGCTCGAGGAAGACGGCCGCCACATCGGCACCGACCGCGGCGGCCAGTGCGTCGGCGTCACCGAACGGGACGAACCGCACGGTCAGTCCGAACGGGCCGAACGGCTCGCGGATGGATGCCTTGCCGGTCAACGCCAGCGCTCCCATGGTCCGGCCGTGGAAGCCGCCCTCGGCGGCTACGAACACCGGCCGTCCCGGTCCCTGGCAGCGTCGCACGAGCTTGATCGCCGCCTCGTTCGCCTCCGTACCCGAGTTGGCGAAGAACACCCGCCCGTCCCCCCCGAGAAGACGCAGCAGGCGTTCGGCGAGGTCGATCTCGCGCTCGTGCAGGAAGAGGTTGGAGGTGTGGGCCACCTCGGCGACCTGGCGGCTGACCGCCTCGATGATCGCGGGATGGGCGTGCCCGAGCGAGCTCACCGCGATCCCGGCGATCAGGTCCAGGTACTCACGTCCGTCCGGGTCCCACACCAGGCAGCCCGCGCCGCGGCTGATCGCGACCGGGGGCAGGCCGTAGTTCGGCATGATGGCCGCTGCGAACCGTTTCTGCAGGGCTTCGGTTTCGCTCACGACTGGTTTCCTTCCTCCGGGATGACCATGGTGCCGATGCCGGAATCGGTGAAGATCTCGAGCAGGATCGCGTGGCTGAGGCGGCCGTCAAGGACATGGGCCTGCGGGACACCGCCATGCACAGCGGTCAGGCACGCCTCCATCTTGGGGATCATCCCGGCCGAGAGCCCGGGCAGCAGCAGCTCGAGCTCTCTCGCCGTGAGCTGGCTGATCACCTCGGCCGACGACGGCCAGTCCCGGTAGAGTCCCGCCACGTCGGTGAGCACCACGAGCTTGACGGCGCCGAGCGCCACCGCGAGCGCGGCCGCCGCGGTATCCGCGTTCACGTTGTAGACCTCGCCGTCCTGCCCTGCGGCCACGCTGGAGATGACGGGGATCCGGCCGTCGGCCAGCAGCGCCTCGATGGCACCGCAGTCGGTGGCCACGATCTCGCCGACCATGCCGATGTCGACCGCCTCGCCGTCGACGAGCGCCGCCTTGCGGATCGCGGTGAAGGTGCCGGCGTCCTCCCCCGACATGCCGACAGCGAACGGGCCGTGCCGGTTGATCAGGCCGACGAGATCCTTATTGACCTTGCCGGACAGGACCATCCGGACGATCTCCATCGTTTCCGGCGTGGTGACCCGCAGGCCGGCGGTGAAGGTGGACTCCACGCCGCGCCGGTCAAGCTCCTCGGTGATCTGCGGGCCGCCGCCGTGTACTACGACCGGGCGCAGACCCGCGTAGCGCAGGAAGACCAGGTCCTGCGCGAAGGTCGCGCGCAGCGTCTCGTCCTCCATGGCGTGGCCGCCGTATTTGATCACTACGGTCCGGCCGTGGAACCTGGTCAGCCAGGGCAGGGCCTCGATCAGCGTGGCCGCCTTGGCCGACGCGGCCCGCTGCCCGTCGCCGTTCACGGTCATCTCGAGTAAGTCCCTCATGCCGGGTAGGCCCTCACGTGGAGTAAGCACTGTTCTCGTGTACGTACGCGGCGGTCAGGTCGGTGGTCAAGATGATCGCGGAATGCGGGCCCGCGGACAGGTCCACGGTGATCGTCACGTCCTTCGGCTTCAGGTCCACCTTCGAGCGTTCATCACCGGCGGCCCCGTGGCGGCAGACCCAGATGCCGTTGATCGCCACGTTCAGCCGGTCGGGCTCGAAGACCGCGTCCGTGGTGCCCACCGCGCTCAGCACCCGGCCCCAGTTGGGGTCCTCGCCGCCGATGGCGCACTTGAGCAGGTCATTGCGCGCGACGGCACGCCCGGCGGTCACCGCGTCGGACTCCGAGGCGGCCCCGACCACCTCGATCGTGATCATCTTCTCGGCGCCCTCGGCGTCCAGCTGGAGCTGCCGGGCCAGGTCCGCGCACACCTCGGTGAGGGTCACGGCGAACTCGCCGCGGTCAGGGGTGACGCCGGCCGCCCCGCTAGCCAGCAGCAGCACCGTGTCGTTCGTGGACATGCAGCCGTCGGTGTCCAGCCGGTCGAAGGTCACCGCGGTGGCCGACCGCAGCGCGGCGTCCAGTTCGGCGGGGGGCAGGTCAGCATCGGTGGTGAGCACGCACAGCATGGTGGCCAGCGCCGGCGCGAGCATCCCGGCGCCCTTGGCCATCCCGCCCACGGTGTATCCGCCGGTACCGCGCCGGAAGGCGATCTTGACCACGGTGTCGGTGGTCCTGATCGCGTCGGCGGCGGCCAGACCGCCGGCCCGCGAGGCTTCCGCGATCGCGGCGTCGACGCCGGGGAGGAGCTTTTCCATGGGGAGACGCTCGCCGATCAGGCCGGTCGAGCAGACGGCGATCTCACCCGCCCCCACGTCGTCCCCGCCGAGGGCGGCGGCCAGGTGCTCGGCGGTGGCGTGCGTGTCCTGGAACCCGAGCGGGCCGGTGCAGGCATTGGCCCCGCCGGAGTTGAGCACCACAGCCCGGACCCGGCCGCCCCGCACGACCTCGCGGGTCCAGATCACCGGCGCGGCCTGGACCCGGTTGGAGGTGAACACGGCGGCGGCGGACCGTGAAGGCCCGTCGTTCAGGACGACGGCGACGTCCGGGTCATCGGACTTTTTCAGGCCGGCCTTCACTCCGGCGGCGCGGAAACCCTGCGGGGCGGTCACGCTCAAGGCGCTACTCCGTATGCGGTCAGGCCGGCGGTTTCCGGCAGGCCGAGCATGAGGTTGGCGATCTGTATCGCCTGGCCGGCCGCGCCCTTGACCAGGTTGTCCAGGGCGCAGACGACGATGGCCCGGCCGGCGTGGGTGTCGGCCGCCACCTGCAGATGAGCCGCGTTGGACCCGAAGGTCGCGCCCGTCGCCGGCCACCGGCCCTCGGGCAGCAGGTGGACGAACGGCTCCCCAGCGTAAGCCTGCGCCAGCGCATCCCGAATCTGGGTCGCTGGGGCTGTCGCGGTCTTCGGGTTCAGCCGGGCCGTGCACGTAGCCAGGATGCCGCGTGACATCGGGGCCAGCGTCGGGGTAAAGGAGACGGTCACCTGGGCGGGATCGCTCAGGCCGGCTCGTTCGGAAAAAAGGGCTTGCTCTATCTCGGGGGTATGCCGGTGCGTCCCCCCGACCTGATACGCGGACATCGACCCCATCACCTCGCTGCCCAGCAGGTCGAGCCGGGCCGAGCGGCCCGCGCCCGACGTGCCCGAGGCGGCGACAATCACGATGTCGGCGGGGTCGGCCAGGCCCGCGGCCAGCAGCGGGGCCAGAGCCAGGATGGAAGCGGTGGCGTAGCAGCCGGGCGCAGCCACCGTGGTTGAGGCCTTGATGGCGTCTCGGGCGCCGGGAAGCTCGGGCAGTCCGTACGTCCACTGGCCTGCGTACGGCGTCGGGTAGTACCGCGTCCAGGCCTGCGGATCGCCCAGCCTGAAGTCCGCGCCCAGGTCAATGATCCTGAGCTGGGCCGGGAGCCTGGTCGCCAGCTGCGCGGACTCGCCGTGCGGCAGGGCGGTGAAGAGCAGGTCAGCGTCGGCGAGAAGGTCCGGATCGGTGGGACTGAACACGCTGTCGCGGAGGGCGGGATAGCCGGTCAGCTGCGGGTGCACCGCAGTCACGGGCATCCCGGCGTTGGCGCTCGCGGCCAGCGGGCCGACCTCAAGGTCCGGATGACCAGCTAGCAGGCGCAGTAGTTCGCCTCCCGCGTAGCCGCTAGCCCCCGCTACCGCTACCCTCGCACCCATTTGCCTGGCCCTGTCCCTCGCGTCTGCGCTGTTATGTAAGAGTATTCATCGCATCGCATTAATATGCAACCCGGGGACGGTCATAGGCTTGGAGCGTGGAGCGGGATGGCATCGGACGGCGACCCTGGCTGGGGTATCTGGGCGACCGCGCGGTGCTGATGATGGGTGGCCGGGCCGTGCTCGTGGCGGGCTGCTGCACCGGGCTGCTCGCGGGCTGCTCGTCCGCGAAGGCGACACCGGGCTCTGGGGCCGTTGGGGCGGGAGCGACCTGCGGGACCACGCGGACCGCGGCGAACGTGCCGGTCGTCATCAAGGTCGCCAAGGGCACCGTGGTCTGCGGGACGGCGATGCAGGTCGAGGACGAGTACGCGGCCAAGATCAGGGCCGGGCAGGTGCAGGGCAACGGTGGCGGCGCGCCGGTCACGGTGAGCGGCTGGACCTGCCAGGGGTACGCCACCCCGGAGGTGCTGAGCACCGGTAACGCGTCGCAGTGCCACACCGGCAGCGCCGCGATCCTGGCGGTCCTGCCTGTCCCCACACCCACGACCACGGGCGGCTAACCAGGCTCCATCACGAGCTCACGGCGCGGCTCGCCGGGCGCCGGAACACGCTGGGCGCCTCGGTGGCCTGCCCGCCTGCGCGCGGGATGCTGCTGACCGCGCTCAGACCCCTGGTGGTACTGATCATCTGCACCTGATCCCGGCCGCCGGCCTTAGCCCGGTACAGGGCCGCGTCGGCCGCGGCCATCAGGTCAGCGAACTCGCGCCGGCTTCCGCTGTCCAGCGCCGCCACCCCGATCGACACCGTGACATGCACCCTCTCGCCACCGGAGGCGCCGGGAGCGATGATCCGCAGGCCGGAGATGGCGGACCGGACCCGCTCGGCGATGCGGAAGGCGTCTACCGCCTTGGTCTGCGGCAGCAGCAGCGAGAACTCCTCACCGCCGAACCGGCCGGCGATATCGTAATCACGCAGCAGGTTGTTCAGCGCGCGGGCTATCTCCTTGATCACCTGATCTCCGACCATGTGACCGTAGGTATCGTTGATTCCCTTGAACCGGTCAATGTCCAGCATGGCTACGGCCAGCGGCGTCTTGGTCCGAACCGCACGGGCGACCTCCGCCGCCGACTCGCGCTCCCAGGTCGCCGCGTTCAGGAGGCCCGTCTTGGAATCGGCCCGGGCGTCCTTGAGCAGCTGGGCGTGCCGGAAGGAGCGCTGCAGCAACGTGACAAGCGGCAAGGCGATGACGACGGCGAGCAGGCTCATCGCTATCGCCAGCGTGGCGAGAACGGCGACGCACAGCTCAGTGACGTCGTTGCGCAGCGACTCGGCGCCGAATGCCGCTTTCCGCACCTTGGTCTCTGGCTCCGAAGCCTTGACCGCGGTCAGGACCAGGATCTGATTCACGACCCACTGGATGACGGCGCACGCTGCTACGACCATGATCCAGGTGCTGACGTCGCGTTCAGGAGTCTGGCTAGAGCTGAGCACCAGGCGGGCGAGGCCCCTGAAGGCAAGGGAAGCGGAACCATAGGCGATCCCGATGGCCGCCGCGCTGAATACCCGACGGTATAGGGGAGCACGCCGGACTCGCCACTGAGTCAGGGCCAGCCGGGCGATCGGCATGAGCAGCGCGTAAAGAAAAGGCAGCAGGACAACAACGGGAAGCTCCCAGATCGTATAAACGTCCTTGATGACGCCTTCTGGTTCGCTCAGCCTTCGGGTAAGTTCGACCGTGGCTGCGTTGCACGCTACCAGCACGCCGAAAACGATCAGGTCGTGAGTATGGACGGGCAGTACGGCTGCGCCAACCGCGATCGCGGCGACGTCGATCAGTACCACCGTGACGATGAAACCGATCAGGGAGCGCGGCAGCTCGGATATCGGCCAGGCCTGGACCTTAAGCAGTCGCTTGCGCGCGGCTGGCCGGAAGGTGGCATCCACAGGGTGCTTCCTTGGGCTCCGTAATGCGTATCCGGGCCGACTTCGACTACGAGCTATGTGACCCAGGCTCCACCTTGTCACAGTATCGGCGAGCTTGCCGCCAATATGCCGCTACTCACCGGCAGCCGGACCGACTGCGTGTACACATCTCGGCCAGAACGAAGCTCATCGGTATCAGATCATCCGATCGACCAGCGTAAATTGGGGCGTTTCAGACATGATTCGTTCGGCACGCCGACGCCATGAGCCATCCGCGGCGGCGGCACGTTCTCCAGGAAGGACACCGCCATGCGCAGCACGAGCTGGGGCTGAACCCCCGACCCCCCGCCACTCTCACCCTCTCCAGGAAGGACACCGCCATGCGCAGCACGAGCTGGGGCTGAACCCCCGACCCCCCGCCACTGTCACCCTCACCGGGAAGGACACCGCCATGCGCAGCACCAGCTGGGGCTGAACCCGACGTCGTCGACCGTGGCCGCAGACAGGCCTACATCATGACCTCAGGCATCGTGAGCTTTGGGTTCTTTGGTCAAGAGCCCTGAGCACGGCTAAACCCGTTTGTTGCGTCGTTGTGGGTGGCCCACGCGCTGCCGTTTGAGCTGCGGTCAGAGTTCGCCGCGCCGCTGATCGCGCTGAGACCTCTGGTCGTGCTGATCATCTGCACCTGGTCCCGGCCGCCGGCCTTCGCCCGGTAAAGCGCCGCGTCAGCCGCCGCCATCAGGTCCGAGTACTCCCGCTTGCTGCCACTATCGAGCGCCGCCACTCCGATCGATACCGTGACGCGAACACGCTCCCCGCCCGTGGCACCCGGCGCAATGATGCACAGGCCGGCAATGTTAGCGCGCACACGCTCCGCGATACGGAACGCGTCCACGGCCCGGGTCTGCGGCAACAGCAGCGAGAACTCCTCCCCGCCGAACCGTCCAGCACGATCGTAGTCACGCAGCAGGCCCTTGAGCGTGCGCGCGATCTCCTTAATCACTTCGTCGCCGACAAGGTGACCGTAGGTGTCGTTGATGTTCTTGAATCTGTCGATGTCCAGCAGCGCTACCGCGAGGGGTGTCCTGGTCCTGACCGCGCGGGCGATCTCCGCCATCGATTCACGCTCCCAGGTCGCCGCATTCAGCAACCCGGTCTTGGAGTCAGCCCGCGAGTCGTTGACTAGCTGGACGTGCCGCAGCGAGCGCTGCAGTAGCGTAACGACGGGCAGCGCAATCAGCGCGAGACCCGGGTTCCCCGCGACTCCGTAGGCGACCAGAACACCGATGCAGATCTCGGCCGCATCGTTGTAAAGGGCCTCGCCCGCCAGAAGCGCACGGATGTTCGCGGTCGGAGCGGAACCCTTCGCGGCCGTCATGATCATGGCCTTGTTCAGGGTCCACTTCACCAGAGCACTTACCAGTACCAAGAAGGTCCATAGTGTGCTTCGGCTGAATTCTCCTCCCGATTCGGCTGCCAGCAGACTGGACAGGCCGTGGAAGGTTACCGAGGCCGCGCCGTATGACAGACCGACCGCCGCGCCGGTGAAGACCCTTCGGTGCAGCGGCGCTCGCCGCACCCGCAACTGTGACAGCGTTATCCGGGCGATCGGGACGACCAGCGCATACAACGGAGGTAGCAAGATGGCGACCGGCAATTCCCAGACACCCTGGACGTCCTTCATGACGCCGCCTTGCTCACCTGACTTCCTGCTCAGCTCGACGGCGAGCAGCGTGCAGAGTAGCAACAGGCCGAACAGGGCAAGATCGTGACCGGTGATCGTGGTGAACGACGCCGCGACACCGATGGCGGCCAGCTCTAGGGCGACGACGACGAACACGAAGGCGGTAAGCCACCGGGGAAGTGACCAGACCGGCCAGTCACTGATGGCTGACTTCAGCCGCGACAAGCGGGCTGTCAAGCGCATCAACCCCTCCCCTTCAAGCTGTCCGCCTCGCCATCCCCAGAGAAGCTGTGTGCCCGATTCTCCCGCATTATCGGGGCTAGAGACAGCAAAACGTGAAATCCCAGCTACACACCGATATGATCCTACCCCCTCACGCGGCCCTATCAGCAACAGAGCCCGCTGTGGTATCGAAGTTGCCGTTGTGGCCAAGTTGGATTATTTCCGGCATTAGCCGCAAAGTACCCGTTCGCCTTGATTGCGGGCAACAATAGGTAGCCGCTAGGCCCGAAGGTGCGTCGAAGCCTTGGAGAGGTGCGGTACGCGCGCCGTGATCTGAACCCTGACCCTAGGCTGACCGTTTACTTTAGTTACTTAGAGGAGTCAAATGAGCACATAGCGGAAGGAGAACGCCATGCGCGACGACAACTGGACCTGACCCAAACCCCTCCGCCCCCCAACCCCCACGCCCCGAGGAGAACGCCATGCGCGACGACAACTGGACCTGACCTTTAACGTGTGCCGTTGGAGTCCGCTCGGCGGCGAGCCGTCCACACCGCGGGCCCAGCTGACCGCGACGGCCAGGGCGACCAGGGCGCCAACAGCACCGGCTACCGCGATAACCACCGCCGGGGAATGATGGTCCGCGGCCGCTCCGGCCAGGATCATGACTACTCCCTGGCCCAGGCTCATACCGCCCTGGGCCAGGCCGAAGGCCTGGCTGCGCTGTTCTTGTGGTGCTGCGGTTACGAACGCGGCGTTGGCGGCGAGCTGGTACGAGGCAAAAAGGCCTGACGCGAACAAGATCAGCAGCGTGGCCAGCAAACCCGGCCGCCAGAAGAAAAACGCGAGAACACCACAGGCCGCGACCGCCAGCGGGCCCATGAAGCGCAGTCGTGTCGGCGGAGCCACGAAACGGCTGAGCACAAGGGCGCCCACTGTCTGACCCAGCGAATTGGCGGCCAGGAGCACGCCGACGGCCGCCGCGCCGCCGCCCAGAGCCTGAGCGAGCGGGGTGACCACGCCCTCCGGAGCGTTGTAGAACGCCGCCAGCCACCCGAAGAGCATGGGCGTGCGCAGGCCCGGGCGGGCGAGGACGAGCCGGGTCCCGGCGAGGACGCCGACCAGCCGGGATGGCGCGCGATCATCGCCCGCCACGACCGCCGGTGCGGGGCGCGGGCGCACCCAGCAGAGGACGATGAGGGCGGATGCGATGAAGGTCGCGGCGTCGACGAGCAGTGTTGGCCGGGTGCCGAAGAAGGTGACGGTCGCGCCTCCCACCGCAAAACCGATTACCTGCGCGAACTGGTACGTGGTGATCGTGACCGCGGTACCCACCACGTACCTGTCGCCGGTCAGCACATCGGGATATACCGCCGCGCGCGCCGACGTGAACGGCGCCCCGACGAGCGTCACCACGAAGAGCAGCGCCACCAGGCCAGCCAGGGGCATGCCCGGGATGGCCATGACCAGGACCAGGACGCACCGGACCAGGTCGCAGCTAATCATCACGCCCCGGCGGGGATACCTATCGGCCAGCCATGCGAGCGTCACCCCGCCGATGAAAGCCGGCACGAGGCTGACCACGAAGGTGATCGCCGCGAGCAAGGGGGAGCGAGTCCGGTCGTAGACAAGCACCGTCAGCGCCAGGCGGGCCAGCTGATCACCGACTACCGACAAAAGCTGCGCCAGCCACAGAGCCCGGAATTCCGCCACCGCGAACACGTCGCGGAAGGTCGTCTTCGCGGCCTGCTCGGATGCACCCCCCCGGGCCACCGCGTGTCTAGTTATGTTGTCCTCCGGCTCAGCGCTGTACGGTAATCACATCCTGACCGACAGTTGCCACCATTAGCAACAGAACATCATAAGGCAACTCAGGAAACCCGGTTCCCGGTAATCCGGGAGCTGGTACGCACTGCCCGTTCGGAAAATTAGCGGGAGTCGCCGACCCCGCGCAGGATCGCGCCGACACGGCGCCCGGCCTCGGCGACGGCCGCGTCGCGGGCGGCCGTCGTCTCCGCCACCGTCAGCGTCCGGTCGGGGGCACGGAACCTGAGCGTGTAAGCCAGCGACTTGCGGTCCTCGCCGACCTGGGCTCCGACGTACACGTCGAACAGCCGCACGTCCTCGAGCAGGTCCTCGGGAGCCCCGGCCACCAGGGCCGCTTCCACTTCGGCGGCGGGCACGGCCGCGTCCACGATCAGCGCGACGTCCTGGGTGGCCAGCGGGTAAGCCGACATCTGCGGTGCCTGCACCGGGCCGTGCCCCTCGGCCGCCGCGAAAACGACCGAGAGGTCGAGCTCCATGGCGCAGGTCCGCTCCGGCAGCCCGAACGCCTTGATCACTCGCGGATGCAGCTCGCCCGCGTGCCCGGCCAGCCATTCCCCCGCATCGGAGTCCACCCGCGCGTAGATGGCCGCGCAGCGGCCAGGATGCCACGGCGGGTACCTATCGGCGCGCACGTCAAATGTCACCTGGCATATCCGGCCGACGGCACGAGCCGCCTCGACGGCGTCCGCCCACGACCCGGGACGGCCCTTGCCCCACCAGCCATCAAGCTCGCGCGCACCGGTCAGCACCGCTCCCAGCCGCAGCGGCTGGTCAGGAAGCGCGGCTTCCAGCGAGGCGAGCTCGGCTACCGAAGGCCCTCGGTTGACCGCCAGGATGGGCGCCGATGCCGCCGCACCCGGTCGCGGCCGGAAAACCAGGCCGATCTCGAACAGCGCCGTGTCAACGAAACCCCGGCCGATGTTCCTGGCCAGGACCCGGAACAGCCCCGGCAGCAAGGTCGTGCGCAGCAGGGGCTCGTCCTCGCTGAGCGGGTTCGCGACCACGACCGCGGGGCGGCGCATGTCCTCGGGCGGCAAATCAAGCCGGTCAGCGTCGGAGCGGGCCGCGAACGGAGACGACAGCACCTCGACGTATCCGGACTCGGCCAGGGACCGGCCGACCGAGCGGCGCAGCCGCTGGCGCGGTGTCAGACCGCGCCCGGCCAGCGCTCGGGGAAACCGGGAGGGAACGTTCTCATACCCTTCCAGCCGGATCACCTCCTCCGCCAGGTCCGCGGGATCAGTAAGGTCAGGTCGCCAGGATGGCGGACTGACTTCGAGCACAGGCACCAGGGCAGCGGCCGACGAGACGGCTAGCCCCGGCTCCTCGGGTTCGGCGCGCCAGGGCGCGATGGTGGGCGCCGGTGCGCGGACCTCGCGCACCGTGCATCCCACCTCGCGCAGCCGCCGGACGACGATGTCCCGGCCGTACACCACGCCGGCCACCCGGTCCGGGTAGTCCGCCGCCATCGCGATCACCACCGGTGGCACGTCCACCGATGCGTGCGTGCAGCCCGGCACCACGCGGCCGCCGCCCAGCGCGGACAGCAGGCCCGCCGCCTTCGCGCTGGCCCGCAGCGGCAGCTCGCGGTCCACGCCGCGCTCGAACCGGTAGGACGCCTCGCTGTGCAGCTTGTGCCGCCTGCTCATCTTGGCGATTCCGTCGGCGTCGAAATGCGCGGCCTCGATCACCAGGTCAGATGAGTCCGAGTCGATCTCGGTGGACAGGCCGCCCATGGTGCCGGCCAGGGAAATCGGTCCGGACGCGTCGGTGATCAAGATGTCGTCCGGATCGAGGGTGCGGACCACGTGGTCCAGCGTCTCGAGCTTCTCCCCCGGCTGCGCCCGCCTGACCACGATCTCGCCGGCCAGCTTGGACCGGTCGAAGGCGTGCAGCGGCTGCCCGAGCTCCAGCATCAGGTAGTTGGTCACGTCGACGGCAAGCGACACGGTCCTGACCCCGCACCTGGCCAGCCGTACCCGCATCCACAACGGGGTGAGGGCCGCCGGGGAGAAGCCGCGCACCTCGCGCAGCACGAACCTGTCACAGCCGGACGGGTCGCCGATGCGAGCCGGGTAGACCTCCGCGCCGACCTCATCGATGTCCCCGCCATCCGCGTCGGCGCCGGGCTCCTCCTCCGGATCCGGGCCGGCCGAGGCAGGATCGGTGAAGGGCACCCCGAACGCGCTCGCGAGCTCACGGGCGATCCCGCGCACCGACACGGCGTAGCCGCGGTCGGGCGTCACGGCGATCTCGAACACCTCGTCGCGCAGCCCCGCGTACGACACGAAATCGGCGCCGAGCGGCGCGTCGGCGGGCAGCACGATGATGCCGGTGTGATCGTCTCCGATGGCCAGCTCGCTGGGCGAGCAGATCATCCCTTCGGAGATGTGACCATAGGTCTTGCGCGCGGCGATCTCGAACCCGCCGGGCAGCACCGCGCCGGGCAGCGCGAGCGCGACCCGGTCGCCGACGGCGAAGTTGACCGCGCCGCAGATCACTCCGGACGCCTCCTCGGCCGGACTGGTCAGCTGACCGTAGGACACGGCGACCCGGCAGTACCTGATCGGCTTCTTCAGGTTTAGGGGTCCGGCCAGCTCCTCAATCGAGAGCACCTGGGCGACCACCACGTCCCGGATGTCGTGCCCGACCGACTCCAGCGACTCGACCTCGAGCCCGGCCGCAGTCAGCCGCCGCGACACTTCGGCGGCGTCGACCGGGTCCGGCAGCGGCGCGTAGGTACGCAGCCAGGAAAGCGGCACTCGCATCTTAGATCTCCATCCCGAACGCCCGGCTGAACCGCACGTCGCCGTCGACCGCGTCCCTGATCTCGGTGAGCCCGTGCCCGATCATCAGGCTGCGCTCGATGCCGAGCCCGAAGGCGAACCCGCTGTACCTGTCGGGGTCGATGCCGCACGCGACCAGCACCCGCGGGTTCACCATGCCGCAGCCGGCGATCTCGATCCAGCCTTGTGAACGGCATACCCGGCACGGCTCGCCGCCGGTCTCGGCCGACGCGCCGCGGCAGATATGGCATTCCATCGACACGTCACCCGACGGCTCGGTGAAGGGGAAGTAGTCGGGCCGGAGCCGGGTACGCAGTCCCATGCCGAACATGGCGTCCACGAACGACTGGATCGCGCCGCGCAGGTCGGCCATCGTCAGGCCCTCGTCGACCGCGAGCCCTTCGATCTGGTGGAACACCGGGCTATGCGTAGCGTCAAGAGCCTCGTTGCGGTAGCACCGGCCGGGGCTGACCACGTAAAGCGGCAGCGGCCGCGACAGCATCGACCTGATCTGCACCGGCGAGGTGTGCGTCCGGAGCACCAGGCCCGACTTGGCGTCTCCCGCCTGCTGACCGCCCGGCCCGCTGGCCGAGGCGATGAACAGGGTGTCCTGCAGCTCCCTGGCCGGGTGGTCAGGCGGGATGTTGAGCGCGTCGAAGTTGTACCACTCGGCCTCGACCTCTGGTCCCTCCGCGACCTCGTAGCCCATCGCGACGAATACGTCGGACAGCCGATCCGAAGTCGTGGTGACCGGATGCCGCGCGCCGGCCGGGGTCCGGCCGCCGGGCAGGGTGACATCGACGGCCTCGGTGATCAGCACCCGCCGGTCGCGGTCGGCTTCCAACTGGGCCTGGCGGTCCTGCAGCGCCTGGCGGAGCTGGCCCTTGGCCGCGCCCACACGTCGCCCGGCGTCGGCCCGGGCCTCCGGAGGCAGCGCGCGGATCTCCGCGCTGGCCAGCGAGAGCGGCGCCCGGTCACCGTCGTGCGCGATCCGCGCCGCCTTCAGTTCATCGAGCGTTCCGGCGGCGGCGACGGCGGCGAGCGCCTCGTCAAGCACGCGCGCTACCTCGTCGGGCGCCAGCGAGGCCACCGTCCGTGGGTCGTAACTCTTGTTTGGTGCGGACATGGGTCCTGCTTCCTGCGGGCCGTACGTAACTTGCGGATCTGCTGAGGTTCCGGCGGGTAATTCGCCGAACGGGCCTTGGTGACAGCCCTGTGCACGAGGCAAAAGAAGCTCCTCGCGGCAAAGCGGACAGGTCGGGAATGGCCGGACATGTGCCTGCGCGATTAATCCGCAGGACATCAGCGCCCGCCGATCGCTGTGCTGGATAGCCCGAAGGGACATTACCTTACCGAGTCATCACGCGTCGCCGATAGACCGCGGGAGTCCTAGGCGGCGTTCTTAGCCGGCGGCAGTCCCCGCGGGCATGATAAATCGGAACTCGGCGCCGCCGCCGGGCGCGCGGCACACGCCGATCGTGCCACCGTGGGCCTCGACGAGGCCCTTGACGATATACAGGCCGAGGCCGGTGCCGCCGCGGCGCTTGCCCCGCCAGAACTGGCGGAACACGCGGGGCGCTACCTCCGGCGAGATGCCCTCGCCTTGGTCACGCACCGAGACGGCGGCCGCGTCGGGCAGGGCGGACGGCGTTTGCGCCGCTTCATCGCCCAAGTGCGCTGGTTCCACCACGACCGTCACGATACCAGCCCCGTGCCGGACGGCGTTTTCCACGAGGTTGCCGAGGATCTGATCGATCTTGTCGGCGTCCAGCCAGGTCTCCGGCATGCCGCTGCGGACCTCGAGCCGGAACCGGTCCTCGGAGTCGCCCGCGGCGACGCGCCCCGCGATGATCTTCCTGGCCCGGTCGGGCAGGTCCACCAGCTGCCGGTGCACCTCCATCCGGCCGGACTCGATCCTGGACACGTCGAGCAGCTCGGTAATGAGCCTGGTCACGCGGTCAGCGTCGGCGTTCACAGTCTCCAGCATCACGCGCTTCTGGTCATCGGTGAACCGGCCCCACTTGTTCAGCAGCGTGGCGGTGAAACCCTTGACGCTGGTGAGCGGGGAGCGCAGCTCGTGTGCGACGGTCGATACCAGCTCGGCGCGGCTGCGTTCCAGCCGCTCCCGCTGCTGCGCACCGCGCAGGGTGATGACGAGTTTCTGGAGTGCTAGAGGTGTTTGACGTGTTTGAGGTGTTTGCCCGGAGGGGGCGACCCCCCCCAAACCCCCCCCGTGCCCCCCGGGCCCCCCTTGGGGGGGACGGGGTCTGCGGTTCGCGCGGGGGGCGCGGACGTAGCCGACCGAGACTAGGAGCTCGGTGCCGTTAGAGAGGTACAGGGATCGTTCGGGGTGACGGGTGCGGGTAGGCAGGCCGTGGTAGGGATCGGCGTAGACCCACCAGTCGCGACCATCGGCGTCGCGGAGCGGGAGCACGTCGAACACGAACTTGCCGATGACTTCGGCCGGTTCCAGCCCGGTCAGGCGGGCCGCGACGCGGTTGAACACGACGATGCGGCCGACCTCGTCGGCCACCACCACCCCATCCGGCAGTTCGTCGGCGAAGACCAGGCTCCCGATAGGCACCGGGCCTTCCGGTAGCGGGCTGATACCGTTCGCGGTCTCGCGGTTCGTGGGCGCCTGGGCCGGCCGCGGGGTCCTTGGATCCGATGACGCCCGGCTCGATACGAGCTTGTCCACTGCAGCGAAGCCTCCGTCCGGCGAGGCCGCACTGCAATCGTCCGGCGGCCGGAAGTGGTCACGGTATGGGTGACGGATTGTGATCAGACTCTAGCGCGGAAATTGCCTTTGTGACAGTCCTGAGACGTGAATTCTCTATGTTGTAATCCAAATACTCTATGCCATCATGAATGACTTACATACCGCCTTGTCCCGTTACAGGATGTACCCGCTGCGCACGCGCGGACGCGTAGAGACACACCGCGGCCGCTGCGGCGAGGTTGAGGCTCTCCGCCCGTCCGTATATGGGCACCGCGATGGGCTCATCGGCCAGCGCGACAAGTTCGGCCGGCAGCCCCCACGCCTCGTTGCCGAACATCCACGCCGTGGGTTCGGCCAGCCGGGCCTGCACGTCGGGCTCGTCCAGGGAACGGCCGGCCCGGCCGTCCGCAGCCACGATCCGCAGACCGGCGTCACGCATCGCCGCGACCGCATCGGTGAGCCTGGCTCCCGCCACCACCGGCAGGTGGAACAGGCTGCCCGCGGACGCGCGGACGCACTTACCGTTGTACGGGTCGACGGACGCGTCGGCGAAGACCACGGCGTGGGCGCCGGCCGCGTCGGCGGTGCGCAGCACGGTACCCGCGTTGCCCGGATCCCGGACGTTGGCCAGTATCGCGACAAGTGACAGCACGGGGGCGGCTTGGGTGGCTGCCGCGACCGGCCTGCCCTGGGGAGCCTTGGGGACCAGCTCGGTGAGCGGGACGTCGATAAAACCGCAGACCGCTAGCAGTCCCTGCGGGGTCACCGTCTGCGCGAGTTCGTCCATGACCTCACCGCTGACGGTGTGGACACCGATGCCCGCGCCGGCCATCGCCGTGACGAGGTCGGAGTGCCTGCTCCGTGCGGCCACCGTCACAAACAGGTCGCTGACGCGCGCTCCAGAGCTGAAAGCCTCCGCCACGGCTTGCGGGCCCTCGGCAAGGAAGGCCCGCTCACGCTGGCGGAAGGCACGTTTTGTCAGGCGCCGCGCGGCCTTGAGCCGCGGTGAGTGGGCGCCCGCATAACCGATATCAGGCGATGCGGTCACCCGTCTGGCCCCGTCAAACCCCTAGGCAGCCGCTGACCCTGAGGCGTCGGGGAGCGCTTTCTTCGCCACCTCGACCAGGGCCGAGAACGCCGATTCGTCCGCGACGGCGAGCTCGGCGAGCATCCGCCGGTCGACCTCGACGCCGGCCACCCGCAGGCCCTGGACGAACCGGTTGTAGGTCATGCCGTTGGCCCGGGCCGCGGCGTTGATCCGCTGAATCCAGAGCCGCCGGAAATTGCCCTTGCGGTCCTTGCGGTCGCGGTAGGCGTAGGTCATCGAGTGGAGGACCTGCTCCTTGGCCTTGCGATACAGCCGTGACCGCTGGCCCCGGTAGCCACTGGCCCGCTCGAGGGTAACCTTGCGCTTCTTGTGGGCGTTGTTCGCCCGCTTAACGCGTGCCATCGTTCTGTCTCCCTAACGCGGGCCGGGCTACTTGCCCAGCAGCTTCTTGATCTCCTTGACGTCGCTGGGTGCGAGCGTCACTTCCCCGTAGAGCCG
>Ga0302314_10006138_pt1 | contig 21808 bp, 19 predicted proteins | sample III_Palsa_N2_3_FD_200533 | JGI IMG/M metagenome (GOLD analysis project Ga0302314, IMG submission 200533) | Peat permafrost microbial communities from Stordalen Mire near Abisko, Sweden - III_Palsa_N2_3 | ecosystem: Environmental > Terrestrial > Soil > Palsa > Peat permafrost | place: Sweden...
ATGGACAAGAACATGCCTTCCGCCAACAAGGCCGATGCCAACCATATCTACGGCTACGCCGTCGCCACGCTCATGACCGAGACGCTGAAACGTTGCGGGGACGATCTTACGCGCGCCAACCTCATGAAGCAGGCCGCGAGCTTCCGGAACTTCCGCGTGCCGCTGCTGCTGCCCGGTATCATGGTCAACACCAGCCCGACGGACTTCTATCCGATCCAGGCCGTCCAGCTCGAGCGCTTCAAGGGCGAGACCTGGGATCTGTTCGGCGAGATCATGCACGCCGAGAGCAGCTGATCGCCATCGGATAAGCCTCTCCACGAGGCCGGGAAGTTTCACACAATGGAGGGACGGCAGCCGGGCGTAGCGTGGCTGCTTTTTTGGCCTTCACTCGGCCGCGATTCCGGGAGAAAGTCCGTGCATCTAACACGGGAGGAAATATCAAAGTGAAGACCAATAGGCGTACGTTTATCGGTGGCATGTCCGCTGCCGCAGTGTTGTCCGGCTCTACATCGGCGTTTGCTCAGAAGAAGTACGACGACGGCGCGACCGACAAGGAAATCAAAATCGGCCATTGCGGTCCCTATAGCGGACCGGCCTCCGCCTACGGCGTGATCGGCAAGGCGATCGAAGCCTACTTCAAGATGGTCAACGACCAGGGCGGCATCAACGGCCGCAAAATCAACCTGATCACGCTCGACGACGGCTACAACCCGGCCAAGTGCGTCGAGGTGATTCGCCAGCTCGTCGAACAGGACAAGGTCCTCTGCACCTTCAACGTGCTCGGCACGCCGTCCAACACGGCGATCCAGAAATACATGAACACCAAGAAAGTGCCGCAGCTCTACGTGGCGACCGGCGCGTCGAAGTGGGGCAAGCCCAAGGAGTTCCCTTGGACCATGGGCTACCAGCCCGACTACAACACCGAAGCCCAGATCTACGCCAAGCACATCCTGGCCAATATCAAGGACGCCAAGATCGGCGTGCTGATGCAGAACGACGACTTCGGCAAAGACTATCTCGACGGCTTCAAGAAGGGCCTGGGCGCCGACGCGGGCAAACTGGTCAAGCTCGTCACCTACGAGGTGACCGATCCCACGGTCGACAGCCAGATCATCCAGCTCAAGGACACCGGCGCCAACGTGTTCTTCAACGTGGCCACGCCCAAGTTCGCCGCGCAGGCGATCCGCAAGGCCGCCGACATCAACTGGAAGCCGGCGCAGTACATGACCAACGTCTCCGCCTCGGTTACCTCGGTCATGAAGCCGGCGGGCTTCGACAGCAGCCAGGGCGTCATTACGGCGGCCTACCAGAAGGATCCGACGGACAAGCACTGGGACGACGATGCCGACATGAAGACGTGGCGGGCGTGGATGGACAAGTATCAGCCCGGCGGCAACCAGGGCGATGCCAACTACATCTACGGCTACGGCGTGTCGTTCCTGATGCACGAGACGCTGAAGCGCTGCGGCGACGAGCTCACGCGCGCCAACGTCATGAAGCAGGCGGCGAGCTTCAGCAAGTTCAAGGTGCCGGTCCTCCTGCCGGGCATCACCATCAGCACCAGTGCGACCGATTTCTATCCCATCCAGTCGGTCCAGCTGCAGCGCTTCAAGGGCGAGAGCTGGGAGCTGTTCGGCGACATCATGGCGGCCGAAAGCACCTGATCCCGTTCTGCGGAATGGAGAAAGGCCGCCGGCATGCCCGGCGGCCTTTTATTTTGCCTGTTGGCCCTTTTCACAGAGCGGATTTCGGGCAACGCTCCCTCGCTCAATAAAAAACATATGGAGGAAGCGTTGAAGACCAATAGGCGTGGTTTCCTAGGCGGCGTGTCGTCTGCCGCCATTCTCTCGACGTCCAGCAGGGCGTTTGCCCAGAAGAAGTACGACGAGGGGGCGAGCGACACCGAGATCAAGATCGGTCATTGCTGCCCCTACAGCGGGCCGGCATCGGCCTATGGCGTGATCGGCCAGGCGCACCAGGCGTTCTTCAAGGCGATCAACGAGGCCGGCGGCATCAACGGCCGCAAGGTCAACTTCATCACGCTCGACGATTCCTACTCGCCGCCCAAGACGGTCGAGGTGGTGCGCCAGCTCGTCGAACAGGAGAAGGTGCTGCTGCTGTTCCAGACGCTCGGCACGCCGGGCAACACGGCGATCCACAAGTACGTCAACCAGAAGAAGATCCCGCACCTCTACATCTCGACCGGTGCGTCGAAGTGGGGCGATCCCGCGCACTTCCCCTGGACCATGGGATTCCAGCCCGACTACAACACCGAGGGCCAGATCTACGCCAAGCACATGCTGGCCAACACCAAGGACGCCAAGATCGGCATCCTGATGCAGAACGACGACTTCGGTAAGGACTACGTCGACGGCTTCAAGAAAGGCCTCGGCGCCGAGGCCAACAGGATCGTCAAGCACACGACCTACGAGGTCACCGACCCGACGGTCGATTCGCAGATCATCCAGCTCAAGGACTCCGGCGCCAACGTGTTCTTCAACGTGGGCACGCCGAAGTTCTGCGCTCAGGCGATCCGCAAGGCCGGCGACATCGGCTGGAAGCCGGCGCAGTACCTGGTGAACGTCTCGGCCTCGGTCGGCTCGGTCATCAAGCCGGCCGGCTACGAGAACGCCCAGGGCATCTACACCGCGGTCTATCTCAAGGACCCCACCGACAAGCAGTGGGACGATGCGCCCGACATGAAGGCGTGGCGGACGTGGATGGCCAAGAACATGCCGAACGCCAGCACGCTCGACGCCAACTACGTCTTCGCCCATTCGGTCGCCAGCCTGATGGTCGAGACGCTGAAGCGCTGTGGCGATGACCTCACGCGCGCCAACGTCATGAAGCAGGCGGCGAGCTATCACGGCTACGTGCCGCCGCTGCTTCTGCCCGGCATCTCGATCAACACCAGTGCGACCGACTTCTATCCGATCCAGGCCGTCCAGCTCGCCCGCTTCAAGGGCGAGACCTGGGACCTGTTCGGCGATGTCATGCACGCCGAGAGCTCCTGATCGTCCGCGAACATTGGGAAGGAAAGGCCGCCGGTGCTCCCGGCGGCCTTTCTGCTTCAGCGTTTGGCCGCGCTTGCGGGTTCGCCAGGCTTGTTGCGGCGCAGCGCCTGGCGGCACTCGGCGGTGGTGATGCGGCCGTCCTTGTCGAGGTCGCAACGCGCGAAGTTGCGATCGGCCTGGGCCAGGAACTCGGCTTTGCTGACGATGCCGTCCTTGTCGGCATCGAGCAGGCCGAAGTAGGTCGCTTGGCTCCGGATCTGGCGATCGCTGGGCGGCGTGCCGTTACCGACGAACAGTTCGTCCTTGGTGAGCTTTCCGTCGCCGTTGGTGTCGAGCAGCTTGAAGCGGGCTTCCTGGCCGGCGGCCCACTCTTGGCGGTCGACGAAACCGTCCTTGTTGGTGTCGTAGCGCATCAGGCCGGAGGTCCGCTCGCGGGCCGGCGGGGCCTTGCCGGGATCGGGGTCGCTGGGCGCAGCCAGGGCGGGCAGGGTAAAGAGAAGAGCGGCAACCAATGAGACGGGCTTCAGCATGGGACATATCCTTAAGGTTGTATCAGAGGACGAAAATACACGCGTCGTTCTCCTTACCGGCGCTTTTGGGGGTTGATATCGTCCGCCCCGCGACCGAAATATGGCCGTGTTGAGGTTTTGTTCCCGGAGCAGCAGGTCATGGCATACGACTACGAACTCTTCGTCATCGGCGCGGGTTCAGGCGGCGTGCGCGCCTCGCGCATCTCCGCGGCCTACGGCGCCAAGGTCGGCATCTGCGAGGACTTCCGCGTCGGCGGCACCTGCGTGATCCGCGGCTGCGTGCCGAAGAAGCTGATGGTCTACGGCTCGAAGTTCGCTCATGCGTTCGAGGACGCGGCAGCCTACGGCTGGTCGGGGCTCGAGCCGAAGCACTCCTGGGCGACCCTGCGCGACAACGTCGCCAAGGAAGTCGATCGCCTGAACGGCATCTATCTCCGGCTGCTGAAGGATGCCGGCGTCACCCTTCACATGGGGCGGGGCCGGTTCATGGACCGTCACACGCTGGAAGTGGGCAAGGAGACGATCACCGCGCACAAGTTCCTGATCGCGACAGGCGGGCGCCCCGAGATGCCGGACATTCCCGGCCGCGAATTCGCCATCAGCTCGAACGAGGCGTTCCATATCGAGGACCCGCTACCCAAGCGCATCACCGTCGTGGGCGGCGGCTACATCGCCGTCGAGTTCGCGGGCATCTTCAACGGTCTGGGCTCCGAGGTTGACGTCGTGATCCGGCGCGATCGCGTGCTGCGTGGCTTCGACGAGGAATGCCGCAGCTTCGTGCACGAGAGCCTGGAGGTGAGCGGCATCAGGATCCGCAAGGAAACCGAGATCGTCCGTATCGAAGCGACGAATGGAAAAGCGCCGTATCGCCTGCACACGAAGAAGGGTGAGGTACTGGAGACCGACCTGGTGATGTATGCCACGGGGCGCATCCCCAACACGGCGGGCATCGGTCTCGAGAAGGTGGGCGTGCAGCTCGACAAGAAGGGCGCGATCGCCGTTGACGAATGGTCGAAGACGACGGCGCCCAACATGTGGGCGGTGGGCGACGTCACCGACCGTATCAACCTCACGCCGGTGGCGATCATGGAAGGCCATGCCTTCGCCGACACCGAGTTTGGCGGCAAGCCGCGCAAGCCCGACCATCGCAACGTGGCCTCGGCGGTCTTCTGCCAGCCCGAGATGTCCAACGTCGGACTGACCGAGGAGGAGGCGCGCCAGACCTTGGGCGAGGTCCGGATCTTCGCCACGCATTTCCGGCCGATGAAGGCCACGCTCACCGGCAACCCGCAGCGCATCTTCATGAAGCTGATCGTGGAGGCTGCGACCGACAAGGTCGTGGGTGTCCATATGGTGGGCGACGATGCTGCCGAGCTGATCCAGGGGCTGGCGGTCGCGGTGAAGGCGGGGGCGACCAAGGCCCAGTTCGATGCCACCGTGGGGATTCACCCTACGGCCGGTGAGGAATTCGTCACCATGCGCGCCGCGCGCCCCGAACCGGCCCCTGAAAAGGCCGCTGCGGAATAGCGAAACGAGTGCCGGAGGGGCCTGGAGGCCATCTGGCATTTCATCCACAGCGCGTATAGGTTCACCACCCCCGACGGCTGGAGGGTCGACTTCGGCCGGGCAGGGACAGGAGGAGAAGATGACGGCGATTCAAGGCGGAGCCCCAATGGTTGCGCGAACGCAGTCCCGCAGTTCGAGTGCCGCCGACTGGACGCCCACGAGCTGGCGCGGCCGCCCGGCGCTGCAGATGCCGGTCTATCCCGACGCCACGACGCTGGCCGGCGCCGAGGCCCGCCTGCGGCGCTATCCGCCACTGGTGTTTGCGGGCGAGGCGCGCAAGCTCAAGGGTGCGCTGGCCAAGGTCGCCAACGGCGAAGCCTTCCTGCTGCAGGGCGGCGACTGCGCCGAGAGCTTCGTCGACTTCTCCGCCAACAACATCCGCGACATGTTCCGCGTGCTGCTGCAGATGGCGGTGGTGCTGACCTATGGTGCAGGCGTTCCTGTCGTGAAGCTCGGCCGCATGGCCGGCCAGTTCGCCAAGCCGCGCTCGTCCAATGTCGAGAAGATCGGCGGCATCGAGCTGCCGTCCTATCGTGGCGACAACGTCAACGGCTTCGAGTTCACGCCCGAGGCGCGAAAGCCCGATCCAGAGCGCATGGTGCAGGCCTACAACCAGTCGGCCGCGACGCTCAACCTGCTGCGCGCCTTCGCCCAGGGCGGCTACGCCGACCTGCACGAGGTCAACCGCTGGAACCTCGACTTCGTGCGCAACTCGCCGGCCTCGGCGCGCTATCAGGACCTGGCGGCGCGTCTCGACGAGACGCTGAACTTCATGGCGGCCTGCGGCCTCAACTCCGCGACCACGCCGCAGATCGCCGAGACCGACTTCTTCACCAGCCACGAGGCGCTGCTGCTGCAGTACGAAGAGGCGCTGACCCGCGTCGATTCGACCTCGGGCGACTGGTACGACTGCTCGGCCCACATGCTGTGGATCGGCGACCGCACACGCCAGCCCGACGGCGCGCATGTCGAGTTCCTGCGCGGCGTCCGCAATCCGCTCGGCTTCAAGTGCGGCCCGTCGCTGTCGACCGACGACACACTCAGGTTGATCGACGTGCTGAACCCGGCCAACGAGCCCGGCCGCATCGTGATGATCGTGCGCATGGGCGCGGAGAACGTGGCCGACAAGCTGCCGCCGCTGGTGCGTGCGGTGAAGAAGGCCGGCAAGTCCGTGGTCTGGTCGTGCGATCCGATGCACGGCAATACGGTGACCGCTTCGAACGGCAGGAAGACCCGCCACTTCGACAACATCCTGAAAGAGGTGAAGGACTTCTTCGCCGTGCACCGCGCCGAGGGCACACACCCGGGCGGCGTGCATTTCGAGATGACCGGCCAGGAAGTGACGGAGTGCATCGGCGGTTCGACCGACATCACCGTCGACAACCTGAACGAACGCTACGAGACGCAGTGCGATCCGCGGCTCAACGCCAGCCAGGCGCTCGAGCTTGCGTTCCTGCTGGCTGAACAGCTGAAGGCAGAACGCCTGTCTGTGCAGAGGGCGCGTCCGGCGATCTGACGGACGCGGCCTGAGCGCGAGCCCGGGGAGGGCCGATGACGCATCCAAGAAACGGCGAGATCGAGCAGTACACCGATCACTACTTCAATCGAACGAAGCAGGTGATTGGCAAGTTCGGCGACGCCCGTGTGACCTACGCCGTCTTCATGCGCCGGCCCGTGGTGTTCGCACCCAGGCTCGCCGTCGACTGGCTCCGCGAGATGTCGGCCGATCGCCAGGCCAACATCGAGATCGACCAGCGCTACAGCGAAGGCAAGTGGGTCGGCGCTGGCGAGCCGATGATGTACATCACCGGCTCCTTCTTCCATCTCGTCGACCTCGAGACGATCTTCCTGCAGAAGCTCGGGCCCGCCTGCGTGGCGGCCTACAATGCCTGGACGATGTGCGCCGACATGCCGAGGGCCGCCTTCCTCGCCATGGATGCGCGCCACTGCGCGGGCCAGGAAATGGCCGAGATGATGGCCTATGCCGCATCGGTGGGCTCCGCCCGCGCCAAGCGCAAGGTCAATGCCGTGGGTTTCATCGGCAATGCCACGCACGCCACGGCGCATTTCTTCGGGCGCGAGAAGGGGCTCGGCACCATGCCGCACGCCCTGATCGGCTATGCCGGCTCGACGTTGCGCGCCGCCGAGATGTTCCACGAGACCTTTCCGGGCGAACCGATGACCGTGCTGGCGGATTACTTCGCCCGCGAGGTTTCCGACTCGCTCGATGTCTGCCGGCGGTTTCCCGAGCTTGCGGCCAAGGGGATGCTGTCGTTCCGGCTCGACACGACCGGCGGCCGCTATGTCGAAGGGCTGGATCCCGCGACGTCCTACGCGGTGCTGGAGAAATACTCGCCCGAATCGATCCGCGGCTATCGTAGCGAAGAAGAGCTGCGCTATCTCGTCGGCACCGGCGTGTCGGCCGCGGCGATCTTCCATCTGCGCCACGAGCTCGATGCCGCGGGCTTCAAGGCGACCAAGATCGTGGCCTCGTCGGGCTTCGGCCCGGCCAAGTGCCGCGTCATGGCCGAGGCCGAGGCGCCGATCGACGTGGTCGGCACCGGCTCGTTCCTGCCGTCGAACTGGAGCGAGACCTATGCCACCGCCGACATCGTGGAATACGACGGCAAGCCGCGGGTGAAGATCGGCCGCGAATTCCTGCTGCGCTCCCGCAGCGGGCGCGAGCAACGTCTGTAATCTGTAAGGAGACACGAGATGCTGAAGTTCTATTACGCCCCCGGCGCCTGCTCGCTGGCCACGCACATCGGCCTCGAGGAAAGCGGCGCCAAGTTCGATGGCCAGAAGATCTCCTTCGCCGATGCCCAGCAGCGCACGCCGGAGTATCTCAAGATCAACCCGCGCGGCCGCGTGCCGGCGCTGGTCGTCGAGGAGGGAACGATCGTGGAGAACACCGCGATCCTCGACTACATCGCCGGCAAGTACGCCCCGCAGCTGATGCCGAAGGATCCCGTGCAGCGCGCCCGGGCGATCTCGCTGATGGCCTGGTTCTCCAACACCGTGCACCCGAACTTCACCCACATCGGCCGGCCCGAGCGCTTCGCCACCGATACGTCGGTGCACGAGCACCTGAAGGCAACCGGCAAGGACAACTTCTTCGCCAACCTGAAGGAAATCGACGGGCTGCTGGCCGGCAAGCAGTGGTTCGTGGGCGACGCGTTCAGCGTCGTCGACGGCTATGCGCTGGTGTTCTACGCCTGGGGCAAGCGCATCGGCCTGCCGATGGCCGAGCTCAAGAACTACACCGCCTGGAAGGAGCGCATGATGGCGCGTCCGGCAGTGATGCGCGTGCTGGAACGCGAGCAGAGCGTCTTGCTCGCGGCGTAAACCTCAAGCCACGAAGTTCTGATACATCGCCCGCAGGTCCTGGGTTTCCTGCGGCGTGATCTCGCCGTCGAGCACCCTGGTTTCCCAGCCGCGCAGGCGGCGCTTCAGCTCGACGGGCGTGCGGGGACTGAGCAGCACCATGAAGAACTGCTCGTGCGGGGAGAGTTCTCGATCCTTGCGATAGCCGAACGGGCCGGTGCCGGCAGCGCGTGCGGCACCCTCGGCAGTGGTCACAGTGCGCGGCTGGATATCGCGCGCCAGCACCTCGTCCCAGGTCAGGCCCGCTTCGCGGATCATCGCCGAGGCGAGTTTGGCCGCTGCCAGCGCCTCGCCGGTGTGGCTGCTCTCGAGAATTTCCAGGACCTTCGCCAGGGTGGCGCGATTGAAATTGGCCATCGACTTTCCGCTCCGCCACCGCCGCGCTTCCGAGGGGACGGACCATGCGACTTGTGTCTTTGACTATTGGATGAGCAAGCGGCACTAACACCCACAAGATATAGGCGACTTTTTGAGCGAGCAAGCGCTTCCCGTGACAACCCGTTCTTCCGGCTTCGTGGCCTACTTGGCAGGCCTCGGCACCTGGTTCGTGCCATTCGGCATCCAGATGGTGCTGTTCCCCTGGCTGGTGGCGGTCGTGCTGCGCATGGATGCCTTCGCCGTGGGTGTGGCGCAGATGGCGCTGATGGCGCCGTCGCTGCTGTTCCTGCCGTTGGGCGGGCTGGCAGCAGACCGCGGCAATCCCAAGAAGCTGCTGCTGCGCTACCACGTGCTCTACGCCATCCCGCCGCTCGTGCTCGCGGGCATCCTGGCGATGGGCGGCCTCAGTTATCCCTTGTTGATCGCCTACGGCCTTGCCGCCGGATCGATCAGTGCCTTCGCTGTGCCGACGCGCGATGCGCTGCTGCCGGTCGTGGCGGCAGGCAACCTGCCGCGCGCGGTGGCGCTCGCCACGGCGCTGCAGTTCGGCGGCCAACTGGTCGGCATCGCCTTCGCGTCGTCGGCCGACAGGATCGGCGGCCCGCCGCTGCTCATCCTGCATGCAAGCCTCGTGCTGCTGGGGTCTGCTTGCCGTGCTGCGGCTGCCCGATCCCAAGCCGCATCCGCCGGTCGTGCATCCCGGATTTTGGCGCAGCGTCGCCGACGGCGTGTCGGCGGCCGCGAAGTCGGACCAGATCTGGCCGGTGCTGCTGCTGAATTTCGGCGTCGGTGTCTTCTACGTCGGGCCGTTCATGGCGGTGCTGCCGCTGGTGGTGCGCGACTACTATCTCGGGGGCTCGGCCGATCTTGCCTACGTCAACCTGGCCTTCTGGGCCGCGACCATCGTGGCTGCCGTCGGCTTCGCCGCTCTCGCGCGCCGGTTCACCCTGAGGGGCCGCCTGATCGGTCTCGCCGTCCTCACCGGCGCAGTCGTGCTACTGGCGCTGGCCAGCCTGCCGCCGTTTCCGGTGTTCGTTGCGCTGAACTTCGTCTGGGGCATCGGTGCCGGCATCACCATGACGCAGAGCCGCACAATCATCCAGATCGTGGCGCCCGCGACCCATCGCGCACGGCTGATGTCGCTGTTCCAGCTTGGCCTCAGTGGTGGTGGTCCGATCGGCGCCTTCCTGGCAGGGGCGATCGCGGCAGTCTGGGGCACCGAGGCGGCACTGATGGCGCCGGCGTTCGCCATGATGGTGCTGGTCGCATTCGTGCTGCTCCGCTCGCGCCTGTGGTCGATGCGGACGGTAGAGTAGGGGAGAGCAGCTACTCCGCGGCGGCCCTGCGGCCGAGCCCGAGTTCTTGCCACACGCTCTCGAGCGCCTTGACGAGACGGGTCATGTCCTCGTCGCTGTGCAGCGGCGTCGGCGTGATGCGCAGCCGTTCCGTGCCGCGCGGCACGGTCGGATAGTTGATCGGCTGGACGTAGATGTCGTGGCGGTCGAGCAGCAGGTCGCTCGCCTGCTTGCAGAGCGCGGCGTCGCCCACCGAGACGGGCACGATATGGGAGATCGAGGGCATCACCGGCAGGCCGACGGTCTGCAGCCGGCGCTTCAGCGTCGCGGCGCGCTCCTGATGGCGCACGCGCAGCTCGGGGTGATTGCTGACATGGCGGACGCTGGCCAGCGCCGCCGCCGCGATCGCAGGCGGCATCGAGGTCGAGAAGATGAAGCCCGCCCCGCAGGAGCGCACGAAGTCCACGGTCGCCGACGTCGAGGCGATGTAGCCGCCGACCACGCCGAACGCCTTGGCCAGCGTGCCCTGGACGATGTCGACCTTGGCCAGCACGCCGTCGCGTTCGGCGACACCCGCGCCGCGATTGCCGTACATGCCGACGGCATGGACCTCGTCGAGATAGGTGAGCGCGTTGTGGCGATGGGCGATGTCGCACATCTCGCCGATCGGCGAGATGTCGCCGTCCATCGAATAGACCGATTCGAAGGCCACGATCTTCGGCGTCTTGGGATCGGCCGCGGCCAGCAGCTGCTCGAGGTGGGCCGTATCGTTGTGGCGGAAGATCTTGCGCACCGCGCCCGAGTGGCGGATGCCCGCGATCATCGAGGCATGGTTGAACGAATCCGAATAGAGCTCGCAGCCCGGCAGCATCGCGCCCAGCGTCTGCAGCGTCGTCTCGTTGGCGACGTAGCCCGAAGTGAAGACGAGGGCGGCGTCCTTCTCGTGCAGACGGGCGAGCTCATGCTCCAGCGCCACGTGCAGCGTGTTGGTACCGGCGATGTTGCGCGTGCCGCCGGCGCCCGATCCTTGCGCGCCGATCGCGGCCTGCATGGCCTTCACAACGGTCGGATGCTGGCTCATGCCGAGGTAGTCGTTGCTGCACCAGACGGTCACTTCGCGTGGTGCTGCGCCGGCGCGATGCAGGCGCGCACGCGGAAAGGCGCCGACGATGCGCTCGAGTTCCGCGAAAACCCGGTAACGTCCCTCGTCGCGCAGGCGATCGAGGTGGCCGGCAAAAAATGCCTGGTAATCCATGCTGCTGTCTGTCTCCCGCGCGGCGGATAATAGTCGGCTTCGCCGTGCTCAACAGACGCATTTTAGTCGCAACTGAGCGTGATTAATCTTGCGAACGATTCGCAACTAGGGTCGCACGAAGATCGCGGCGACCAGCGCGACACTCAGCATCAGGGAGACCGAGAGCATCGGCAGGGCGCCCAGCCAGCGGGTCTGCTGCGGCAGCAGGTCCCAGTGGCGCAGGGTGGGGATCGCAGCCGCGATCGCGAACAGCACGCCCAGCGCCCAGAAGCTCAACGCAAAGGGCGTGGCGATGTTGACCTGCTCGGTCGAGGCGTTGGTGATCCCGATGCCTATGATCGCGGGCACCACGCAGGCAGCAAAAAGGGCGACCGCCCAGGTCGCCCTCTTGCGTATGCGTCCGCTGGTGCCGGGAGGAGCATCGCTCGCTTCGGCAGCCAACGGCTCAGCCCTTGAAGTGGCCTTCCGACTTCATGTCGGCCAGGGCCAGGTCGAATGCCTTGTGCAGGCGGCCGAACAGGTCGGCCAGTTCAGTCTCGTTGATGATCAGCGGCGGGCAGATCGCGACGCGGTCGCCCATGTTGCGCACGAACAGGCCGAGCGCCTGGGCGTGATTGGCAACGCGCGTGCCGGCGCCGACCGTGGCGAGGTCGAACGACGCACGGGTCTTCTTGTCGGCCACGATCTCGAGCGCGCCCACCATGCCGACGCTCATCGCCTCGCCGACCAGCGGGTGATCGGCGAACGACTGGATGTGCTTGGTGAAGGTCGGCGACATGCGCTTGGCGTGACCGAACAGGTCGATCTCGTCGTAGATCTTCTGTGCCTCCAGCGCGACGGCAGCGGCGACCGGATGGCCGGAGTAGGTGAAGCCGTGGCCCCAGGTGCCGATCTTGTCGCTCTCGCTCATCAGCGCCTGGTAGACCTTCTCGTTGATCATCACCGCCGAGATCGGCAGGAACGACGCCGACAGCGCCTTGGCGCAGGTCAGGATGTCCGGCTTGATGTTCATCGTCTGGCAGCCCCAGACATTGCCGGTGCGCCCGAAGCCGCAGATCACCTCGTCGGCGCAGAACAGCATGTCGTACTTCTTCAGCACGGCCTGGATCTTCTCGTAGTAGCCCTTGGGCGGCACGATCACGCCACCGGCGCCCATCACCGGCTCGGCGATGAAGGCGGCGCAGGTCTCGGGACCTTCCTTGAGGATCAGCGCCTCGAGTTCCTCGGCGCAGCGCGTGGCGAACTGCTCCTCGGTCTCGCCTTCGGTGTGGAAGCGGTAATAGTGCGGGCAGCTGGTGTGCAGGATGCCGGCGATCGGCAGATCGAACGAGCGATGGTTGGTCGGCAGGCCGGTGAGGCTGGCGGCCGCCACGGTAACGCCGTGATAGCCCTTGATGCGCGAGATGATCTTCTTCTTCAGCGGCCGACCGAGCGCGTTGTTCATGTACCACACCATCTTGATGACGGTGTCGTTGGCCTCGGAGCCGGAGTTGGCGAAGAACACCTTCGACATCTCGACCGGCGCCATCGACTTGATCTTCTCGGCGAGGAGGATGGCGGGCTCGTGGCTGCGCTGGTTGAAGGCGTGGTAGAACGGCAGCTGCTTCATCTGCTCGTAGGCGACCGTCGCCAGCCGCTCGTTGCTGAAGCCAAGCGCCGCCGACCACAGGCCCGCCATGCCCTCGATGTATTCCTTGCCGTCGTCGTCCATGACGTAGACGCCGCGCCCGCGCACGATCGTGACCGGACCGGTCTGCTCGTGCTTCTTGAAGTTCGTGTAGGGGTGCAGGTGATGCGCAATGTCACGGGCGGCGTTGGAATTGCCACGGAAGCTGCGAGGAACGTCGTTCATGGGCACACCTGTTGGAAACGCTGAGGGCGCCAAGATAGCGACCCCCAATGGGCCCTGTCCAACGATGTGCGCTCGGGCCGCACATGCGAATTTTTTGTGGGAATTGACGGCTCCACACAGGCAGTGCAACTTATTGGGGGATATGCGCCTGTGCATGATTTCAGGCGATTTGGAGGGGGTAAAGAATGAAGTTGAGCTTCGGGCGCGGTTTCGCGCTGGCTGCCGCGTGCGCCACTCTGTCGATCGCATCGATCGCAGACGCCAAGACGTTCAGGTGGTCCAATTCGGGTGACGTGAGCTCGATGGATCCGTACGCTCGGCAGGAGACCTTCCTGCTCACTTTCACGCAGAATGTCTACGACCCGTTGGTTCGCCGCGACAAGGACCTCAAGTTCGAGGCGGCGCTGGCCGAGAAGTGGGGCCAGACCGATCCGACGCACTGGTACTTCGACCTGCGCAAGAACGCGAAGTTCAGCGACGGCTCGCCGTTTACCGCCGATGACGTCGTCTTCTCGATCGCACGTGCCATGGGTCCGGGTTCGAACGTCAACAGCAACTTCTCGACGGTGAAGTCGGTCAACAAGGTCAACGACTATCGCGTCGAGATCGAGACGAAGATTCCCGATCCGCTCCTCGTCGCGAAGTGGACGGGCTTCGGCATCATGTCGAAGGCCTGGTGCGAGAAGAACAATGCCGTTCACGCGGCAGACATGATCAAGAACGAGGAGAACTTTGCCACCCGCAACGCGATGGGCACCGGCCCGTTCATGCTGAAGGAGCGCCGCGCGGGCGAGAAGACGATCCTCGTGCCGAACCCGACCTGGTGGGATAAACCGGTCCATAACCTCACCGAGGTGATCTTCACGCCGGTGGCCAATGCCGCCACCCGTATCGCCGCCCTGAAGGCGGGCGACATCGACATGACCTACGAGGTTCCGCCGGCGGATACGGACAACCTGAAGAAGGATCCCAACATCAAGGTGATGGAAGGTCCCGAGACGCGCGTGGTGTTTCTGGCCTGGGATCAGGAGCGTGACGAGCTGGTCGAGTCGAACGTCAAGGGCAAGAACCCGTACAAGGACAAGCGCGTGCGCGAGGCGATGTATCGCTCGATCGACGTCGAGGCGATCAAGCGCACCGTGATGCGCGGCCAGTCGTTCCCGACTGCCCTGATGATCGCGCCGGGCCTCGGCGGCTATACCAAGGACCTCGACGTCCGCCCATCGCTGCTGAAGCCCGAAGAGGCGAAGAAGCTGCTCGCCGACGCAGGCTACCCCGACGGTTTCGAGACCGGCATGGATTGCCCGAACGACCGCTACGTCAACGACGAGAAGATCTGCCAGGCCGTGGTGGCGATGCTGGCCAAGATCGGCATCAAGGTGAATCTGAGGGCCCAGACCCGCAACCTCTACTTCGCCAAGATCCTGCGCAGCACCCAGGACGGCAAGCCGAACCAGACCAGCTTCTACATGCTGGGCTGGTCACCGGGCACTTACGACGTCCACAACGTGCTCGAGCAGATGCTCGAGACGCCCGACATCAAGCGCGGCAAGGGCCTCTACAATGCGGGCGGCTACTCGAACAAGAAGCTCGATGAGCTGACCGACAAGATCGAGGTCGAGACGGACCCCGCCAAGCGCGATCAGCTGATCCACGAGGCGACCAAACTCTATGTCGAAGATTATGCGGCCATCCCGCTCCACCAGCAGGCGCTGGTCTGGGCAATGCGCAAGAACATCGATCTGGTGCAGCAGGCGGATAACTACTTCCCGCTGCGCCTCGTCAACGTGAAGTAACCGACGCCCCAGGCGCCGCGACAACTGGCCCCGGCCGCCCACAGTGGCCGGGGCCGGTTCCGTTTTGGCGTCTTTCCTGCTACGGCTGTTTCGGCTCAATCAATCTATAAATGCTCGCATTCATCCTCCGTCGCCTCGTCCAGTCGATCGCCGTGCTGCTGACGGTTGGCCTCGTCTCGTTCTTTTTGTTCCGCTATGTCGGCGACCCGATCACTTCGATGGTCGGCCAGGACACCCCGGCCGCCGAGCGCGAGGCCCTGAAGGAGAAGCTCGGCCTCAACGATTCCGCACCGGTGCAGTTCATTCATTTCATCGGCAATGCAGCACGCGGCCAGTTTGGCCTCAGCTACCGCACCTCCGAGCCGGTCAACCGCCTGATCCTGGAGCGCATGCCCGCGACCCTGGAGCTGTCGTTCTGCGCGGCCGTGTTCGCGCTGTTCGTCGGCATCCCGATGGGGGTCTACTCGGGGCTCTATCCCAAGCACTGGTCGAGCCGGCTGTTCCAGGCGGTCTCGCTGATCGGCGTGTCGTTGCCGACCTTCCTGATCGGCATCCTGCTGATCCTGCTGTTCGCGGTGATCCTGCACTGGCTGCCGTCGTTCGGGCGGGGCCAGACCTCGACCTTCGGCTGGTGGACCACCAACTTCACGAGCTGGAAGGGCCTGCAGGCCCTGATCCTGCCGTCGATCACGCTCGGCCTGTTCCAGCTCACGCTGATCATGCGTCTGGTGCGCTCGGAGATGCTGGAGGTGATGCGCACCGACTACATCAAGTTCGCGCGCGCCCGCGGCCTCACCAATCGCGCGATCAACTTCGGGCATGCGCTCAAGAACACGCTGGTGCCGGTGATCACCGTGACCGGCCTGCAGCTGGGCTCCCTGATTGCCTTCGCGCTGGTCACCGAGACGGTCTTCGCCTGGCCGGGCGTCGGCCAGCTCTTCATCCAGTCGGTGCAGTTCGCCGATATCCCCGTGATGGCAGCCTACCTGATGCTGATCGGACTTCTGTTCGTGCTGATCAACCTGGTCGTCGATCTCCTCTATTTCGTGGTCGATCCGCGCCTGCGCGGACCGGGTACGGCGCGGGCGGGGCACTGACCATGGCAAGCGGAACCTCCTGGCTCAGCCGCGCGGCCGACAGCGACATCTGGTGGAGCTTCAAGTCCTCGACCCTGACGGTGATCGCCGCGGCCGTGACCGTGCTGATCATTGCCATAGCCTTCCTGTCGCCGCTGATCGCGCCCCACACGCCGTTCGACCCCAGCACGCTCAGCCTCAGCGACGGCCTGAAGCCGCCCGCCTGGATGCAGGACGGTGATTGGGCCTTCCCGCTCGGCACCGACGACCAGGGCCGCGACGTGCTGTCCTCTATCATGTACGGCACGCGCCTGTCGCTGGTCGTGGGGCTGGCCTCGGTGATCGTGTCGATGCTGCTCGGCATCTCGCTCGGGCTGGTGAGCGGCTATGTCGGCGGCGCCACCGATGCGGTGATCATGCGCATCGCCGACGTGCAGCTCACGTTCCCGGCGATCCTGGTGGCGCTGCTGATCGACGGCGTCGTGCGCGGGCTGATCTCGGTGCAGCGGCACGACGAGATAGCGCTGTTCGTCATCATCGGCGCGATCGGGCTGTCGTTCTGGGTCCAGTACGCGCGCACGGTGCGTGGCTCGGTGCTGGTCGAGAAGAGCAAGGAATATGTCCAGGCGGCCCGCGTGATCGGCCTGTCGCCGGTGCTGATCATGGTGCGCCACGTGCTGCCCAACGTCACGGGCCCGGTGCTGGTCATCGCCACGATCAACCTGGGCCTCGCGATCATCTCCGAGGCGACGCTCTCGTTCCTCGGCGTCGGCCTGCCGTCGACCCAGCCGTCGCTGGGCACCCTGATCCGGCTCGGCAACGAGCTGCTGCAGTCGGGCGAGTGGTGGATCACCGTGTTCCCGGGCGTCACGCTCGCGGCCCTCGTGCTGGCGGTCAACCTGCTGGGCGACTGGCTGCGCGACGCCCTCAATCCGAAGCTGCGCTGATGGCCACCAATAATCCGCCCCTTTTGGAAGTGAAGAACCTGAGGGTCGAGTTCCCGACGCGGCGCGGGACCCTGGTCGCGGTCGACGACGTGTCGTTCGACATCGCGCCGGGCGAGGTGCTAGGCGTGGTGGGGGAGTCGGGTGCGGGCAAGTCGCTGACCGGCAACGCCATCATCGGACTTCTCGAACCACCCGGGCGGATCGCGGGAGGCGAGATCCGCCTCGAGGGCAAGCGCATCGACAACCTGCCGTACGAGGAGATGCGCAAGATCCGCGGTGCGCGCATCGGCGCGATCTTCCAGGACCCGCTGACCAGCCTCAATCCGCTCTATTCGGTCAGCCACCAGCTGGTCGAGACCATCCAGACCCACATGCCGCTGTCAGCCGCGGCCGCGAAGGCGCGCGCGCTCGATCTCCTGAAGGAGGTCGGCATCCCGGGCGCCGAGCAGCGCATCGACCATTATCCGCACCAGTTCTCCGGCGGCATGCGCCAGAGGGTGGTGATCGCGCTGGCGTTGTGCGCCGGACCGCGCCTGATCGTGGCCGACGAGCCCACCACCGCGCTCGACGTATCGATCCAGGCCCAGATCATCGCGCTGCTGAAGAAACTCGGCCGCGAGCACGGCACGGCGGTGATGCTGGTGACGCACGACATGGGCGTGATCGCCGAGACGGCCGATCGCGTGGCAGTGATGTATGCCGGCCGTATCGTCGAGGTCGGCCCGGTGCGCGACGTGATCAAGCACGCCCAGCATCCCTACACCAAGGGCCTGATGGGCTCGATCCCGAGCCTCGGCGTGCGCACCGAGCGTCTGACCCAGATCGACGGCTCGATGCCGCGCCTCAATGAGATCCCGAAGGGCTGTGCCTTCAACCCGCGCTGCACCGTGCGCGGCGAGCGCTGCCTGGTCGAGAGGCCGGAGCTGATGGTTGCGGGCGCCAGCCGCGCGGCCTGCTGGCTGCACGATCCGCAGGGCGTGGGCAAGCCGGTTGCCCCGGTGCGGGAGACGATCGATGCCTGAGGGCAGCCAGTACGTCCGCATCGACGGCCTGAAGCGCTACTTCGACGTCTCCGCGCCGTGGCTGGTGCGCGCGATCGAAGGCCGGCCGCGCCAGATCGTCCAGGCCGTCGACGGCATCGACATCGAGATCGCCAAGGGCGAGACCTTCTCGCTGGTGGGCGAGTCGGGCTGCGGCAAGTCGACGGTGGCGCGCCTCGTGGTCGGGCTCTATCCGCCGACCGCGGGCAAGATCGTGTTCGATGGCAACGACATGGCCGATCGCCGCCGGCAGGGGGCTCACTCGACCCTGCGCCGGCGCATGCAGATGATCTTCCAGGACCCGTTCGCCAGCCTCAACCCGCGCTGGCGCGTGTTCGACATCATCGCCGAGCCGATTCGCGCCTTCGGTCTCTCCAAGAACAAGGCCGATCTGGAGAAGCAGGTCGGCGACCTCTTGAAGCAGGTCCGCCTCACGCCGGCCGACGGCCGCAAGTATCCGCACGAGTTCTCGGGCGGCCAGCGCCAGCGCATCTCGATCGCCCGCGCGCTGGCCAGCCAGCCGGAGTTCCTGGTGTGCGACGAGCCCACATCGGCGCTCGACGTCTCGGTGCAGGCCCAGATCCTGAACCTGATGATGGACCTGCAGCGCCGCCTGCAGCTCACCTATCTGTTCATCAGCCACAATCTGGCGGTCGTCTATCACATCTCCACGCGTGTGGGCGTGATGTACCTCGGCCGGCTGGTCGAGCAGGCGCCGACCGACACCCTGTTCAAGCGGCCCAAGCATCCTTATACGCGGATGCTGCTCGACACGATCCCAGACCTCGACATGACCGGCCGCCAGCGGGCGCCCGTGGCCGGCGAGGTGCCGAGCCCGCTCAACCCGCCGTCCGGCTGCACCTTCCATCCGCGCTGCCCCTTCGCCAACGAGCGCTGCAAGACGGAGCGGCCCAAGGCCCTGCCGATCGAGGGCGGCACTGTGGCCTGCCACGGCATCGAAGAGGGCCGCATCCCCATCGAAGACCGGGTCTACGCCGCGCGCGGGTGATGCAAGTTCTCCGTGTGGGACGTGGTGTGCATTCGCGCAGGTTGACTGTGCTTGACCCACCATGCGGCTACCGTACGATCCGGCCCTTAAATTTAGGCCATTGGAGAGTACGCATGCCGGTCATTAACCGCATCGCCTCGTTTCACAAGGACATGACGGCGTGGCGCCACGATATTCACAGCCACCCGGAAACGGCTTTCGAGGAAGTGCGGACGGCCGACGTCGTCGCCGAGAAGCTCGAGTCCTTCGGTCTCGAAGTGCACCGGGGCCTGGCCAAGACCGGCGTCGTGGGCGTGCTGCGGTCGGGCAAGTCGGGCCGGGCAATCGGCCTGCGCGCCGACATGGATGCGCTCGATGTGCACGAGACCAACGACTTCGACCACAAGTCGACGATCCCCGGAAAGATGCACGCCTGCGGTCATGACGGCCATACCGTGATGCTGCTGGGCGCCGCCAAGTACCTGGCCGAGACCAAGAACTTCGACGGCACCGTCTATTTCATCTTCCAGCCCGCCGAGGAGAACGAGGGCGGCGGCCGCGTGATGGTGGAAGAGGGCCTGTTCGAGAAGTTCCCGGTCGAGGGCGTGTACGGCATGCACAACATCCCGGGCATCCCGGTCGGCAAGTTTGCCGTGCGTCCGGGCCCGATGATGGCGGCCTACGACATCTTCGAGGTGGTGCTGAAGGGCGTCGGCGGCCATGGCGCGATGCCGCACCACACGATCGATCCGGTCGTCGTGGGTGCCCATATCGTGACGGCGCTTCAGTCGATCGTGGCCCGCAACATCGACCCGATGGACACCGCCGTCGTTTCGACGACCCAGATCCATGCCGGCGACGCCTGGAACGTGATCCCGCAGGAGTGCGTGCTGCGCGGCACCGTCCGGACCTTCAAGAAGCCGGTCCAGGACATGATCGAGAAGAACATCGAGAAGATCTCGCGCAACGTCGCAGCGGGCTTCGGCGCCGAGGTCGTGAAGTGGCGCTACGAGCGACGCTATCCCGCGACCGTGAACTCTGTGCAGGAGACCGAGTTTGCCGCCCACGCCGCTTCCGCGCTGGTCGGCCTCGACAACGTGAATCGCAACCCGACGCCCGCCATGGGCAGCGAGGACTTCGCCTGGATGCTTCTCAAGAAGCCGGGCTGCTACATCTGGATCGGCAACGGCGACGGTGAAGGCAGCTGCATGGTCCACAACCCGGGCTACGACTTCAACGACGACATCCTGCCGATCGGCGCGTCCTACTGGGCGACCCTGGTGGAGCAGCAACTCGCCCGCGAGGCCGTTCCCCAGGCCGCGGAGTAGGGTCGGACAAAGATTTCACGCGGCAATTGTCGTGTCCGCTCCGGCGCATCCTTACGCGAACCAGCGCATTGGTCTCGCGACCATCCATGCCAAGGAACTGGCGATCGCGCCGCCGTTCCGGCGGCTGCTTGCCGCCGAAGTCGTGGTGGCGCCGAGGATCGACACCGACACCCTCGGCACCTTCTCGGGCGAGATCCCGCGCAACGACGAGCTGATCCAGACGGCGGTGGTGAAGGCAGAGATGGCCTTCGCCACGCTCGACGTCGACTGCGCGATCGCCAGCGAAGGAAGCTACGGGCCGATCGACCGCGTGCCGCTCAATGCCGGCGGCGTCGAGATCATGGCCTTCGTCGACCGCAGGCGCGGCGTGAGGATGGTCGAGACCCTGCTGACCCATCGCACCAACTGGCGCATGTGGCGCTTCAAGCCGGGCGATCCTTCGGTGCCGGCGGCGGTCAAGGCGATGGGCTTTCCCGAATACGGCGTCTTCGTGATGAAGAACGCCGACTACAGCCACCCGGTGAAAGGGCTCCAGACCGTCGACGAGGTCGTGGCCGCGGTCGACCGCGAGGCCAGGGGCTCCGACGACGGGCTTGCGCTGGTGATCGCCGACATGCGCGCCCACATGAACCCGACGCGCATGAAGGTGCTGCGGGCGCTCGGCTGGAAGCTTGCCAAGCGGCTGGCTCACCTCTGCCCGAAATGCAACGCACCGGGCTTCGGCCATATCGATTCGCGCCGCGGCCTGCCGTGCGCCGGCTGCGGCCAGCCCACGCACTACGTCCATTTCGAGATCGACGGCTGCAACGTCTGCGGCCATGCCGTCGCCCGTCCGCGCAAGGACGGTCTCAAGGTCGCGCCGAAGCTGGCCTGCCAGCCGTGCCGCCAATCAAACGCCAAGGGTCCTTCGGCGGCGGCGATCCGTCGTTAGTCGGCGATATCCGTCGCCAGATGGAAGAGGCAGTCGCCGCGCTCGCAGCGCGCGGGGATGCGTTTGCACAAGACAAGTCCGGCACGCCTGAAGGCCAGTGTCTCCGGCGTGCGCCACGGCGTGTGGTGGAAGTGGGTGCGCGCGGCGGGCTGGCCTGACTTCACCTCGGCGCCAAGATCGACCAGCGGCTCGAACAGGCCGCCGTCGGAGGCATAGACGTAATAGTCGTCGCCGCCGATCTCGGTGAGGCGGGTCGGGGAGGGCGCCGGCACCGGTCCTTGCAGCAAGCCGATATGGGCCAGCACGCGGCGCATGCCGTCCTCGGCGACCTTGAGCGAGTGGGGTGTGACGAGACCGCCGCCGCCCAGCTCGGTGCCCATCGCGATCACGCCCTGCCGCGCCGAGGCGGAGGTGAAGGTCCGGCCGCC
>Ga0302314_10006140_pt1 | contig 21806 bp, 22 predicted proteins | sample III_Palsa_N2_3_FD_200533 | JGI IMG/M metagenome (GOLD analysis project Ga0302314, IMG submission 200533) | Peat permafrost microbial communities from Stordalen Mire near Abisko, Sweden - III_Palsa_N2_3 | ecosystem: Environmental > Terrestrial > Soil > Palsa > Peat permafrost | place: Sweden...
CGAGGTGGATATTCCTGCGCGCGAGATGCTGGCGGATATGCTGCTGGACTTTGGCAGGCCGAAGGAGGCGTTGGCGGAGTATGAGGTGGCGTTGAGATTGAGTCCGAACCGGCTGAATGGATTGTTTAATGCGGGACGGGCGGCGGAGGCTGCAGGCGAGAAGGGGAAGGCGCAGTTTTATTATGCGGCGCTGCTGAAGTCGACGGATGGGGGAGCCGGGTCGGCGCGGCCGGAGTTTGCGCATGCGAAGAGTTTTGTGGCGGAGACGGAGCGGGCTGCGGATTAGTTTGGTGGAGGAGTGGGCCGTGGTAAAGGAGCGGGCGGAGGAGACTCGAGCGGGTCGCACGGCTGCGGAGATCTTTGCCGTGAATGAGCGTGTGAACCAGCTGCTGCTGGAGAGGTTGGACCCTGCGGCGTGGAGAGCCAAGCCGGTGGGCGGTGTGCGGACGATTGCCGCGATCATTACGCATGTGCACAATGTGCGCGCGAAGTGGGTGCGGTTGAACGCGCCGCAGGTCGGAGTGCCGGCTCAATTGAAGTGGGCGAGCTGCACCCAGCAAGAAGCGCAGGTTGGACTGGCGGAGAGTGCAGTGCGGTGTGAGGAGATGCTCGCGCTGGTCGCGAGTGGTGGAGTAAAGGAGTTTCTTCGGGATGGTTGGGCGTCGGCTTGGCCTTTGAGGATTGGGCCTGTTGGGATGGAGATGGTTTGTTACATGGTGGCGCATGAGGCGCATCATCGCGGGCAGGTGTGTTTGCTCGCGCACCAGATGGGGTTTGCGTTGCCGAAGGATGTGATGAGTGCGATGTGGAGTTGGGAGAGGCTTTGGGATTAAGTGGAGACTTGTCGGTGAGCACCCAGATTTGTGGTTGTTCCGGAGTGGAATAGGCGGTGTCCTCCATAGATCGTGGGGGCGGGTTGGGGCATCTACTGTCTATGGCCTTTCGTTGGGAGAAGTTGCGGCAGCTTTGGAGGCTCGTGCGGGAGAGTCATGCGCAGCCGTTGGCGGGTGAGCCGCGGAAGCCTGCAGCGGTGGGGGTTGAGGAGCAGGCAGTTACGTTCATTGGGCACTCGTCGTTTTTGGTGCAGATGAAGGGGCTGGGGGTGTTGATTGACCCCGTGTTTGCTACTCGGCTGATCTTGCTGAGGCGGCAGCGGAGAGCTGGGGTGCGAGTGAAGGATCTGCCGGCGATCGATGCAGTGCTGTTGACGCATGCGCATATGGATCATTTGAATCGGCCCTCGCTGAGGGCGGTCGTGAAGGAGATGCGGCGGCGGGGACGGGTGGCGCCGTTGGTGATCGTGCCGAATGGCGTTGAGGATTTGGTGGCGGACCTCGGGTTCTCGAAGGTGGTGGAGTTGAAGTGGTGGGAGTCGGCTGAGGTCTATGGACTGAAGGTGACGGCGACTCCGGCGCGGCATTGGGGTGCGCGGTTGTTTAACGACACGAATCGGGGATTTGGCGGGTACGTGCTGGAGGCCGAAGGCGCGGAGACGGTGTATCACTCGGGGGACACGGCGTACTTCGGAGGGTTTGCGGAGATTGGGCGGAAGTTGAGCCCGAGGATTGCGCTGCTGCCGATTGGGGCGTATTCGCCGGACAGCTATCGGAGCGTGCATACGAGTCCGGAAGAGGCGCTGCAAGGATTTATGGATGTGGGTGCGGAGACGATGGTGCCCATGCATTACAACACGTTCAAGTTGGGGCGGGAGCCGATGGAGGAGCCGCTGGCTCGGTTGTTGACGGCGGCGGAGCGCGGGGGCGTGTTGAAGAAAGTGGAGGTGCTGGCGGAGGGGGAACGGTTGCTGGTGGGTGGCGAGAGGCGGACGGCGGTTGTCAACATGGGCGAGGCGCTCAGGCCCAATTTGCGTGGGCCTGAGGTATACCCGGTGGCCTAGGCGCCCGATTAGGACTCGTGGCCTAGGGCTAGATCGATGAGGGTTTTCTCTTCGAGGGCGTGGGCCTTGGCGGAGCCGGTAGCGGGGCTCGCGGCGGCGGTGCGCTTTACGCTGAGTACGGCGCGGTCGCCTGCGATGCGCCGGAGCAGGGGGAGAACGTAAGAGAGGGCTCCCATGTTGGCGGGCTCTTCCTGGACCCAGACGACTTCGGTGGCGGAGGAGTGTTGGTCGAGGGCGGCTTGCAGCTCGGCTTCAGGGAACGGGTAGAGCTGTTCGAGGAAGATGATGCCGACGTCGCTCAGATTCCGCTTGGCGCGTTCTACGCGGAGGTTGTGGCCGATCTTGCCGGTGCAGACTAACAGGCGGTGGGGGTTTGTGAGGGAGTTGTCGGGGAGAACGTTTTGGAAGTGGTCCAGCGCCAAGTCCGCGACGGGGGACATGGCGTCGGGATGACGCAGCATGGATTTCGGGGTGAAGACGATGAGGGGCTTGCGCCACTTGCGCATCGCCTGGCGGCGGAGGAGGTGGAAGTACTGCGCTGCGGTGGAAGGCTGCGCTACTTGAATATTGTCTTGCGCGGCGAGTTGGAGGTAGCGCTCGATGCGGGCGCTGGAGTGCTCGGGGCCCTGGCCTTCGTAGCCGTGGGGGAGGAGCATGACTAAGCCGGAGAGGAGACCCCACTTGGCTTCGCCGGCCGAGAGGAACTGGTCGATGATGATCTGGGCGCCGTTGGCGAAGTCGCCGAACTGGGCCTCCCAGAGGACGAGGGCCTCGGGGTAGTCGCGGGAGAAGCCGTACTCAAAGCCGAGGCAGGCGGCCTCGGAGAGCATGGAGTTGTAGACGGACCAGCGGGCTTGGTTGGGGCCGAGGTTCCAGAGTGGGGAGAAGCGGGTTTCGGTTTCGATGTCGATGAAGACGGAGTGGCGCTGGTTGAAGGTGCCGCGCTGGGTGTCCTGGCCGCTGAGGCGGACGGGGGTGCCGGCTTTGAGGATTGAGGCGTAGGCGAGGAGCTCGGCCATGCCGTAATCGATGGGCTTGAGGCCGGTGCCCATCTCTACGCGCTGAGCTAGCAGTTTTTCGAGCTTGGGATGAAGGTGGAAGCCTGCGGGTGCGGTGGTGAGGGCGGTGGTGAGAGAGGCGATTTCGGTGGCGTCAAGGCCGGTGCGGGGGTTGTCGTCGGGACGGAGCGGGCCGCCGTAATAGGGTGCCCAGTAGTCGCGGATGTCGAAGAGTTTGGGCTTGCGGTTGGCGGCGGTGGCGGCCTTCTGCTCTTCGAGGAACTTGCCTTGGGAGTAGGCGATCTCTTCTGCGGGGTCGACGCCGATTTGTTTGGCGTACAGCTGGAAGAGGGGTCGGTGGTCCTTGATTTTGGCGTAGCGGAGGGGCTGGGTGACGGTGGGGTCGTCGACTTCGGAATGGCCGTGGCGGCGGTAGCCGATGAGGTCGATGACGACGTCGGAGTGAAAGGTCTGGCGATATTCCGCGGCCAATGCTGCAATGCGTACTACGGCCTGGGGGTCTTCGGCGTTGACGTGGAAGATGGGGATGGGGAGACGTTTGGCGAGGTCGGAGGCAAAGCGTGACGAGTTGGATTCGCCGGGGAGGGCGGTGAAGCCGAGGAGGTTGTTGACGATGACCTGGATGGTTCCGCCGATGTTGTAACCGTGGAGGGTGGCGAGGTTGAGGCTCTCGGCCCAGATGCCCTGTCCGGCGAAGGCGGCGTCTCCGTGGATGATCATGGGGAGAACCTGGCGCCGGGCCTGGAGGAAGTCTTCCTTGCTGCGATGCTTGGCGAGGCGTTCCTGGTAGGCGCGGGTGCGACCCATGATGATGGGGTCGGCTGCCTCGAGGTGGCTGGGGTTGGAGGCGAGGTGGAGGTGGACGGTTTTGCCGGTGGCGGTGAGGAAGTCGCCGGTGGCGCCCATGTGATATTTGACGTCGCCGCCGCCGAGGGTGCTGCGGGGGTCAACGTCTTCGAACTTGGTGAAGATATCGCGGGAGGGGCGGCCGATGGTGTTGACCATGACGTTGAGGCGGCCGCGGTGGGACATGGTGAAGATGGAACGGTTGACGCCTAGTTCGGCGGCGGTGGTGAAGAGCTGGTCTAAGAAGGGGATGAGGACGGTGAGGCCTTCGAGGGAGAAGCGCTTGGTGCCGAGGTAGCGCTGCTGGATGACCTGCTCGAAGAGGTCGGCGCGGAGGAGGCCGGTGAGGATGCGGGTGGGCTCGATCGTTGGGGTGCTGTCAGGAGCTTCGAGGCGTTGCTGGATCCACTCACGTTTTTCGGCGGAGGGGATGTGCATGAACTCGGCGCCGATGGAGGAGGCATAGATGCGGCGGGCGACCTGGGTGTCGGGCGAGTCTTCGTCGGGCGCGGGGCCGGAGATGGGGAAGGGGGCGGGCGAAAGGAGCTGGCCGAGGGGGTCGAGGGACGCCTGAAGGTAGCCCCAGCGGCGGAAGAGGTCGAAGGTTGCTTCGCGGGTAGTTTGTTCTTGTGAAGTGGCAGGCATGCACTCATAGGATGTCACGGGGTGGGGTTTGGACGCCAAGTTGGGAATGGGCCGTGGGAAAGGCTGGGGTTGTGATGAGTGTCACTGACGGGTCCTGATGTGAGGCTTCAGGATGAAGTTGTTGGAGGATTCCCGGATGCCATTGAACTCTCTCCCAGGGGCTGTGCAGGAGTCGTTACCGAAACCTTGTTCCTGTGTTGGGCCCTGTGCTGGATATGGAAGTCGAATGGGCTGCCCGTCGCTGCTGGTGCTGGCGACGCTGGATCAAGCCAAGAAGGAGCTGGCTGCTTCGATAGATGAGGAGGCAGCCGCGTAGGAGATTGATCTTCAAACCAGTGAATACTACTGTCGGCAGGACGGTAACTACTGGTAGCTGAAGCTCTATTCGGGACTCTCTTGGGAGAAAGGGTCTCAGGATAGAGACGTTGCCGCTCGAGGTCCCTCTCGAGCGGCAACTAGATTTAAGGGGGGACGAGGAAGAGGTTGAGGCAAGTGGCTAGCGGTAGCGGGCTTCCAGGCGGCCGGGGTTGTTGAGGGTCATGCGGTCGTCGCTCTGATCGACGAGGCCCTCGCGACGGAAGCGGGTGAGGAGGCGGCTGACGGTTTCGCGGGAGAGGCCTGCCATGCTGCCGAGCTCTTCTTGGTTAAGCTGCATGTGGAAGGAGATGGGGAGGTTGGCTGGGGTGGGACAGTTGCTGCCGTCGTCTGTGCGTGCCCAGTCGAGAAGGGTGCTGGCGAGTTTTCCGGCGGCGGAGGTATGGAGGGCGAGGCGACGCGCGGAGAGGAAAGCGCTCTGATACTCGCGTGCGATGGCCAGGGCGGTGATGCGGCTGACGTCGGGGTTGGTTCTCATGACGCGGATGAAGTCGGCGCGCGGAATGGATTTGATGGTGCAGGGGGAGAGGGTCTCGGCAGTGACGCGGTGAACGGTTTGCTCCTGCAAAGCGGCGAGGCCGAGGATGTCGCCGGGGCCGGCGACGCGGAGCAGGAAGAGACGGCCATTGCTGGAGGAGGCGGTGACTTTGACGCGCCCGGCGCAGATGAGCAGGAGGTGATCGGCGGGTAAGCCTTCGTGGAAGAGGACCGCGCGGGGTTCGCGATGGCGACATATTCCGATCGAGTCGAAATCGCGCAGCGCGTTCGGGGAGAGCGCGCAGAAAGTTGGGGCGCCGAGAACCGAACAATTTTGACAGTTGCGAGGAAGAATGGCCGGCCTCCTGGGAGTTGAGCTGGTAAGGCGAAGGCAGTTCGATGTTCTACCAGGCGGTGATGGGAGCGCTGTATCGGATTGCTCTAATTGCGAAGAAAGACCGAGGCACTGGCTGTGGTTCGGGGGAGCGAGGCTTTTCGGATGCTTCTATGGAAGAGGCTTCAGCAGTAGCGGGTTTCCATCTGGACGGGGTGGTTGAGCGTCATGCGGTCGTGGATCTGGAGGACGTGGCCTTCGCGGCGGAAGCGAGTGAGGAGGCGGCTGACGGTTTCACGGGAGAGGCCGGCCATGCTGCCGAGGTCTTCGTGGGTCAGCTGCATGAGGAAAGAGATGGGGAGGTTGGTGTGGGCGGGGGCGCTGTCGAGCTCGTCTACGCGGGCCAGGTCGAGGAGGGTGCTAGCGAGCTTGCCGGCTGCGGAGGTGTGAAGAGCGAGGCGACGGACGGTGAGGACGGCGCTGTTGTACTCGCGTGCGAGGGCCAGGGCGGTGATGCGGCTGACCTCGGGGTGGGATTCCATGAAGCGGACGAAGTCGGCGCGGGGGATGGATTTGATGGTGGAGGGGGCGAGGGTTTCTGCGCTGACGCGGTGGACACTACTCTCATACAGAGCGGCGAGGCCGAGGATATCGCCGGGGCCGGCGACGCGTAGGAGAAGGAGGCGGCCTTCACTGGAGGCTGCGGTAATTTTGACGCGGCCGCTACAGATGATCAGGAGATGCTCGGCGGGAAAGCCCTCGCGTAGAAGGGTTTCGTGGGGTTCGTAATGTCGGCTGATGCCGATGGAGTGGAAGTCGCGAAGGGCGATGCTGGAGAAGCTGCAAACGTACTGCGAAGCCAAGGTCGAAGTCTTTAGAACACTGCGAGGAAACATGGCGGCCTCCAGGAACTCAGCGAAAAGTAGGCTGCGCTATCTGACACTAAAGCAATGTGTCAAAGGGTGTTGTATCGGATTGCTCACTCTACGAAGAAAGATCTATGGGCATGGCTTAGGGAGATAGGGCCAGGAATACGGGCTGCGTGATAGTCTGCGGAGCATGTCTGAACACAACTACCGCCGGCGTGGCGGAGGTCGCCCGAACGCTTTCTCGTCCATTCCTTCTTCACAACAGCAACACTCCCATGAGTCGCCACCTGAGGGGAAGCCGACGCGTGGAGGCGGCTTCGATTTGGCGCAGTCGGCGCTGGATGAGATGCATGCGGCGGGGTTCAAGCCGGAGTTTGGGCCAGGGGTGGATCAGCAGACGGCCGCGATTGAGAAGGCGCTGGCGCAGGTAAAGCCGACGCCGGGAGTGGAGGATCTGAGGGGATTGGGTTGGTCGTCGATTGACAACGATACGTCGAAGGACCTGGACCAGATTGAGGTGGCTGAACGTGCGGCCGGTGGCGTGAAGTTGCGCGTGGCGATTGGGGATGTGGCGGCGGCTGTGGAGAAGGGAAGTCCGATTGACCAGCATGCGCAGGCGCAGACGCAGACGATTTACACGGCGGTGAAGAATTTTCCGATGCTGCCGCTGGAATTGTCGACGGGCGTGACGAGCTTGAATGAGGCGGGCGACCGGCAGGCGGTGATGATGACGTTTACGGTGGGGCCGGATGGAGCGATGTCGGATGAGGGTGTATCGCTGGCGCTGGTGAGGAATCGGGCGCAGCTGGCGTACTCGCGGGTGGGCCCGTGGCTGGAGAATACGGCGGCGGGGGTGGTGGATAACGATGGCTTATCGCTGCGGTCGGATAGTGCGCGGGAACATGATGCGGATACTTCGCTGGTGACAGCGCCTGGACCGTTGGGGGCTGATTGGCTGGTCGAGCAACTGAAGATGCAGGATGAGGCGGCGCAGGCGCTGCATGCGGCGCGGGTGAAGAATGGAGCGCTGGAGTTTCATAAGTCGGAAGCTGATCCATTGGTGGTGGATGGGCGCGTGATCTCGGTACAGGAGGCGATTCAGAATCGCGCGATGGATTTAATTGAGGACCTGATGGTGGCGGCGAATGGCGTGATGGCGCGGGCGCTGCGCAAAGGTGGGCGGAGCGGGTTGCAGCGGGTGGTGAAGGTGCCGGTGCGTTGGGATCGGATTGTGGCGTTGGCAGCGGAGCACGGAGTAACGTTGCCGACCGTGCCTAACTCGGTGTTGCTGAATGATTTTCTGGAACTGCAGCGGAGGACGGATATGATTCACTATCCGGACTTAGCGGTCGCGATCATCAAGCTGATGGGGCCGGGTGAGTACATGTTGATGCGGCCAGATGATGATCCGACGGGACACTTTGGACTGGCGGCTAGAGACTACACGCACTCGACGGCACCGAACCGGCGGTTTCCGGATTTGGTGACGCAGAGGGTTCTGCACGCGATGGCGCATGGAGATCCGGCGCCGTATAGCGACGCGGAACTGTCGGCGATTGCGGCGCACTGCAATGATGCGGACAAGGCGTTGCGGAAGATTGAACGCGATATGCAGAAGCGGGTGGCGGCGGTCGCAATGGCGTCGCATATTGGCGAGGTGTTTGCAGGCGTGGTGACGGGATCGAGCGACAAGGGTGTTTATGTGCGCGTGATTCAGCCGCCGTTTGAGGGGCGCGTGATCCAGGGCGAGCAGGGATTGGATGTTGGCGACAAGGTGAGCGTGAAGCTGCTGCACACGGATCCTGCGCGGGCGTTTATTGATTTTGCGAAGGTGGGGATGCGGGCGGTGACGCCGGCTGCGGCAGCTGTGGGAAAGACGCCGGTGGTTGCTGTAGGGCACTGAGGAGTTGAGGTCGTGAAGTTCTAGTTCGGGCGTGCGTCAAGATGCGAGGTCTTATGGAGGTGCAAGATCTTTGCGGAGGAAAATGGTGGCTTCGGGGTTCTGGTTGTAGCGAGGGCAGTCGGTGTAGCCGCGGCGGCGGTACATGGCGATGGCGGCCTGGAAGTTGTCCTTGCTGTCGAGGTATATCCAGCGGAGGCCGGAATTGCGGGCGGTGTCTTCGAGAGTGTCCATGAGGCGCGCGGCGATGTTGTGGCCGCGGAACTGGGGGAGTACGAAGAGGCGCTTGCACTCGGCGGCGTGGGGGACGGTGTTGAGAGAGCGGTAGAGGACGCAGCCGGCGATAGTAATTGCGGCGGCGCTTTGTGCGGTAGTGGGTGTGGGAGAGAGTTCGGCTAAGAAGAAGCCGTAAGGGTGTTGGTTGAGGGTTGCGTTGAGAGACTGCTCATCTTCGGTGTGGTGCACGTCTCCTTCGATATAGTAGAGCTGAAGGAGAGCGCGCAGTGCGGGAAGATCGTTGGAGGTTACGCGACGGATGGGCAGTGCGGGAAGGGGCATAAATGCTCCTTGCGCTAGACCCAGTCGCCGTCGCGCATGAGGGGTTCGGCGTGGCCGTCGGCGGAGAGGCCGTCGACGTTCATGGCGGGGCCACCGATCATCCAGTCGACGTGGATGAGGCTGTCGTTGGCGCCGAGAGCGGAGAGTTCTTCCTTGGACATTTTGTCGCCGCCGATGAGGCAGGTAGAGTAGGCCTGGCCGAGCGCGATGTGGCTGGCGGCGTTCTCGTCGAAGAGGGTGTTCCAGAAGAGGATGCCGGACTGCGCGATGGGTGAGTTGTGGGGGACGAGGGCGACTTCGCCGAGTTGGCGGGCGCCATCGTCGGTGGAGATGAGCTTGTTGATGGCGGCTTCGCCGGCAGTCGCGGTGGCTTTGACGATCTTGCCGTCTTTGAAGGTGCAGCGGATGTTTTCGATCAGCGTGCCTTGGTGCGAGAGCGGTTTGGAGGCAGCTACGTGGCCGTTTACGCGCGCTTTGTGGGGCGTGGTGAAGCACTCTTCGGTGGGGATGTTGGCATTGCAGTAGAAGCCGTTGCTGGCGGTGGAGCCGCCGCCGGCCCATAGGTGCTGATCGGCCAGGCCGACGGTGAGGTCGGTGGCACTGTCGGGGGTAAAGAAGCGGATGGAGTGGTAGCGCTTGTGGTTCAGGAAGTCGACGCGCAGGGTGAGGTTGGCGTTGTGCTGCTTCCAATCGGCGATGGGATCTTCGCCGGTGATGCGCGAGGTGTAGAAGATCGCTTCCCAGAGGTTGGAGAGGGCGAGTTCGGGAGAATCGTTTGGGAAGACGAGCGCGGCCCAGGCGGGGGTCGCGGCGGCCACGATGGTCCAGTTGATAGCGAAGCGGGTGATGAGCTCCATGGCGGGCTTGTAGGCTTTGGACATGGCGGTGTTCGCGCGCGAGACTTTGGTGGGATCCTGGGAGGCGAGCAGAGCGGGATTGGCGCCGGTGATGCCCATGCGGGCGGCATTGGATTTATAGGCAGCGGCGAGGGCGTCGTAGTACCAGGTGGGCGCGTAGTCGAAGCTGCCGTCGGACGCGTGCTGATAGCGGGCGAGGCTGGCGGCGTCGTCGGCGTAGAACGTGGTGACGAGTTTAGCGCCGGCTTTGTAGGCTTGCTCGGTGATGCGGCGGACGAGCGGGACGGCTTCGATGGGAGCGGTGATGACGAGCTCCTGATCCGGCTGGAGGCCGGCGCCGATGCGGACGGCGACTTCGGCTAGGCGGTCGAGCTTGTGCTCGAAGGGCAGGAGGGCGAAAGGGGCGTGCGCCGTGGCGGTTGCAGAACTCATGATGCAAGGGTAGGCGGCTGCGGCGATGTATGCAACCCTGGGCATGGTCGGGCGAGGAGTTGGCGGTCGGATTAGAGCTGGGTGAAGATTTCGTGGAAGTCGTGGATGCCGGCGTGGGTGGAGAGCCATTCGGCAGCACGGACGGCTCCCTCGGCGAAGGGCCGGCGCGATTTGGATTCGTGGGTGAGGAGGATGCGGTCGCAGCTGCCGGTGGCGATGAGGGTGTGGATGCCTTCGACGTCGCCGGTGCGGTTGGCGGTGATGGGGATTTCGTGGTTGGGAGTGGCTTCTTTGCGGTCGAGGGTGGCGAGGACGGCGTCGCGGAGGGTGAGGGCGGTGCCGCTGGGTGCGTCGAGCTTGCTGACGTGGTGGGTTTCGGAGATGGTGAAGGCGTAGCCGGCATCCTTCAGGGTGGAGGTCATTTCCTTTGCGAGCTTGAGCATCATCTGCATGCCGATGGAGAAGTTGGTGCCGTAGAGGAGGGTGGTTTTGTGCTGCTGGGCGAGGGCGCGGAGCTCGGGGAGGTGGTCGTACCAGCCGGTGGTGCCGATAACCATGGGGATGCCGTGAGGGAGACAGGCGCGCAGGTTGGCGACCACGGCCGCGGGGGTGGTGAAGTCGATGGCGGCATCGAATTCTTTGAGGAAGGCGGGGGTGAGGGCGGTGGCGTTGTGGTTTTCGCTGGCGGCGAGGACGCGGACGGTGTGGCTGCGCTCGGAGGCTACTTCTGCTACGAGTCTGCCGGTTTTTCCGGCACCGAGGATGAGGATGCGCATGGGATTCGATTCCTTCTGGTGCGACGCGCGGCGGATGGAGCCACACAGCGACGAGTGAACACGCCAACACTGTTAAGCAATTCTAATTGGCGGCGAGAAGGGAGCGCTGAAGGTGAGTGTCGTTTGATCGGACAGCGAGCGTTTGCCCTGTAGGCATGCTGGGATTTTTTCGATGTCAGCATGGATGGCTGCGCGAAAAGCGCGAGGGACATCATGCGTGCGGTGAGTTGGGTGCTTTGTAGTTGAGTGGGGCAGGCGCGGGGTTGCGGCGGGAGAGGAAGAAGTAGGTTAGTGCGGACATTGAAAGCCAGAGGACCAAGAGAGCGATTAGAACGTATGTATTGGCTCCTTCAAAGTCAGAGAGATTTCTTGTCCAATGCGCTCCGCTAAGGACAATCAGATAAAAGCTCGAAATGGAGATGGCCTGCCAGCGTGAAGTGGGAGAGAACCAGCAGAAGAGGATCAGGGTCCACCCGGCGATGTCGGAGAGGCCGTGCAGCGGGTGTGTCATGTGAGCGAAGCGATTACAGAGGAGAAGGGCGATGCCGGCGATAGCCGTTGCGCCATCTGACCATGCGTCGGCTGTGGTCCGCTTGCGTTCGACTTTGGTAGAGAGGGCCAATTGGCAAGCATTCCAAAGGACAAAGAGGAAGAGCAGAAAGCCGAGTAGATGAGAAAAGATTTTCAGGCTCGGACTGAGGACCAGGAAATCGTCGGAGTGCGTGAACAACAAGCCGAGGCATGCGGTGGGGAGAAGTATTGTGCGGGATTGCGTTTTTAGCCTGTAGAGAAGCATGTTCGATGACCTCTTAGGTGGTCCTCATTGCGCTTCAGTTCAAACTGATTGTGTCAAACCGGGACGGCGGATGATCGGGTTTCGATGTCGAAGATAGCCGGGTCGGGGTTGGCGAAGAATTTTTTGTGGAGGGAGCGAAGGGCTTCGTCTACGTCCTCTTCGTTGACCATGAAGCTCATATTGATTTCGCTGGCGCCCTGCGAGATCATGCGCACGTTGACGTGTGCGATGGAAGAGAAAACCTGGCCGGAGATGCCGGATTGCCCGCGGATGTCTTCGCCGACCAGGCAGATGAGGGCTTTGTTGCCTTCGTATTTGACGTCGGCGATCTGGCCTAGCTCGGCGCAGATGGCGGGGAGGGCTTCCTTGGAGTCGACGGTTACCGAGACGGAGATCTCGGAGGTGGAGACCATGTCGATGGCGCAGCCGTGCTTGTCGAAGATGGCGAAGACGGCGGCGAGGAAACCGTGGGCGAGGAGCATGCGGCTGGCGACGATGTCGATGATGGTGAGCTTCTTTTTGGCCGCGATGGACTTGAAAGGACTGGCGCAAGGCGGAGGCGTTGCCGTGATCTTGGTGCCTTCGTTGTCGGCGTTGCGGGAGTTGAGGACAAAGACTGGGATGTTCTTCTGGACTGCGGGGAGGATGGTCGCGGGGTGCAACACTTTGGCGCCGAAGTAGGCGAGCTCGGCAGCTTCTTCGAAGGAGATGGTTTTGACGCGCAGGGCTTCTGGGACGATGCGCGGGTCGGTGGTCATGATGCCGTTGACGTCTGTCCAGATCTCGATGGCGCCGGCGTGGAGAGCGCCGCCGACGATAGCAGCGGTGTAGTCACTGCCGCCACGACCTAGGGTGGTGGTGATGCCGGCTTCAGCACCGTTGACTTGGTGGGAACCGATAAAGCCGCCCATGACGGGGACGCGATTGAGGTCGATGAGGGGGAGGACCTGCTCGGTGAGTGCGGCTTCGATGGCGGACTGGTCGGGTGCCGCTTTGCCGTAGTGGTTGTCGGTGAGGATGACGGTGCGTGCGTCGACGTGGGTGCTGGGGATGGATTGTTGCGCGAAGGCTGCGGTGACGAGGACGGACGACAGGCGTTCGCCGAAGCTGACGACGTTGTCCGAGGTGCGCGGGGTGAGTTCGCCTACGGCGGAGATGCCGCGGAGGAGGTCGTCGAGGGTGTCGAAGTCGTGGTGAATATTGAGCTGGAGGGAGGTTAGGCGGTCGCCGTGGGTGTCGGAGTTGGTGACGAGCTCGGCGGCGGTGTTGAGATGGCGGGTGCGCAGGGCGTCGGAGATCTTTAGCGCTTCTTCGCGATCATTGCGGCCGGCTGCGGCTGCGGCGGCGAGCAGGGTGTCGGTAACCCTGGACATCGCGGAGACGACGACGATGGGATTGAGGTTCCTGCGCAGGCGCGAAGCTACGATGGAGGCCGTGCGAAGGATGGCGTCGGAATCTTCGACGGAGGTGCCGCCGAACTTCATGACGACGATGTTGGTGTGTGGCGTGCTCATGCAGGCGTTCCTGCTGGTATGAGCACGTCAACGGACTGCTTGCCGGAGGCGATGGGTGGGAAGGCGCGGAAGTCGAACTTACCCATGACGGCAAGGATTTCGGCGTTGAGGAGAGCGGCGCCGGCGGCTCCGCGAATGGTGTTGTGGGAGAGCAGGGTGAACTTCCAGTCGAAGAGGGAGCAGGGGCGGAGGCGGCCGACGGTGGTGGCCATGCCGTTGCCGCGCATGAGGTCGAGGCGGGGCTGAGGGCGGGTTTCTTCGGGGGCGTACTCGACGGGGTAGAGCGGCGCGGAGGGAAGATGCAGGCCGTTGAGGCCGCGTCCGTGGAGGGGCTGGAAGTCGGCCCAGGCTGCGAGGATTTCTTCGTGGGTGGCTGGCTTGCGGAGCTTGATGCTCACGCACTCGGTGTGGCCGTCGAGTACGGCGACGCGGTTGCAGTGCGCGGAGATCGTAAGGGGTGCGGGCTGGAAGCCGGAGGCGGAGGTAGAACCGAGGAGCTTGGCTACTTCTTCCTGGAGCTTTTCTTCTTCGTTCTTGATGTAGGGGATGACGTTGCCGAGGATGTCGAGGCTGGCTACGCCGGGATAGCCAGCGCCGGAGACAGCTTGGAGGGTGGAGACGAATAGCTTGTCGATGCCGAAGCGGTCTTCGAGGGGAGCGAGGGGGAGGACGAGGCCGATGGCGCAGCAGTTGGGGTTGGTGACGATGTACCCACCGGATCGCTTGCGGGTGGGTTGTTGCTCGATAAAGGCGAGGTGGTCGGCGTTGACTTCCGGGACGACGAGAGGGACGTCGGGGGCCATGCGGAAGGCGGAGGAGTTGGAAATGACGGCGCAGCCGGCGGCGGCGAAGAGAGGCTCGAGTTCGCGGGCGATGGGGGCGTCGATGGAGGAGAAGATGATGCGTGGGATTTCGCCGGTGGAGAGCTCTGGCGTGTTGGGCTGGAGGACCATCTGGGCGATGCGCGCGGGGAGGGGCGTATCGAGGCGCCAGGCGCAGGCCTCGGCGTAGGTTTTGCCGGCGTTACGATCGCTCGCGGCGAGCCAGGTGATGTTGAACCAGGGATGGTTTTCGATGAGCTGAATGAACCGCTGACCGACCATGCCGGTTGCGCCGAGAATGCCTACGTTTCGCCGTTCCATATCTGTTTAGGATATCGCAGGCTTGGGGGTTGAGAGGCTATGAAAAGGAAGCGTATCTCGGGCGTGAATGAAAAGCAGCGCAGCGGGATTCCGCTGCGCTGCTGAGAGTGGCAACGGTTTAGTCGACGTAGGTGACGCGGCGGCGGGAGTAGACGCGGGAACCGCCGCCACCCCAGGCTGCGAGGAGACCGATGACATGGATGAGGAACCAGAGGCCGATGCCTTGATCGCTGTAGATCCAGAAGAGGATGAGGAGGCGCGGGATGAGCAGCGCGACGATGACCGGAATGATGCCGACGACGGCCGGGATGTACTGCGGCATGCTGTGCTGGAACCACGCGACGACGATGCAGATGCGCGGAAGGAACAGGGAGAGAACGAGAAACCACAAAGGGATGGCGTGAGTGGCGAGGTCGAGATGGACGTTCATGCGTGCTGGCTCCTGGCGTGCGACGTGCGTTGCTTATAGGTGACCATGTTACCGGGCGGTGTAACGATACTCCGGGTTGGATGCTATTTGGCGGCGAAAGTGAAGCTTGCCTGGGCAGCTGATTTTGGAGGGACCGTGATCTGGATGTCCTGCTCGCCGAGTTTTTCGTGGACGGCGGCGAGAATGTAGGTGCCGGGCGGGACGCCCTTGATGGTGAATCTGCCGTCGGTGCCGGTGATGGCGAACCAGGGGTTGGGGGCGACGTTGATGAACGCGCTCATCCAGGGATGGTTGTTACAGCGGACGGGGAGCATGACTTCGGGTGTGGGGAAGACCTGGGTGCGAGGAGCGCTGCCGGCGGGCTGGGAGATGTCGATGGAGACATTGCCGGGCTGGTCCGGCATGGTGTGAATGTTGTGCACGGTGGCGTCGGAGTTGCTGAAGATGACGGAGCCGCCTTGCTGGACGGCAATCACATGCGGTGAGTAGCGGCAGCCCTTCTGATTGAGAGGGACTGCCTGAGACATCGGGACGGCAGTATAACTGGGTGCTCCAACCTTGATGTAGACGTAGACATTGGCCAACTGTTGGTTGGTCACCATGATCTGTTCGGTGAAATAGGGCAGCTTGGGGAGGTTGCAGGCTGGGTCGGCCGACATGTCGATGGGGATGCGCGCGGGGGGTTGGCCGTTGAAGCGGACGATTCCGGAGATGGTGCCGGCGGTGCTGGGGTTGACTGGCGGCGCTGCGGGTGTGGCAGCTGGGGCGACGGTGGTGGGGGCGGACACGTGCTTGCAGCCGCTGAGGGTGAAGGCGGATAGGAGAAGGAGAGCGGGGATGCGGAGAGTCACGATGCTCCTTTGGATGCTGTGGCGGGAGGGAAAGCAGGTCCACCCCTTCGACAAGCTTAGCGGGGGTTGGGGCGCTTGTTACGGGAGTCTTTGCCGCTGAGCAAGCCTTCTAGTTCGATCTTGAATTCGTTGACGTCTTTGAAGTCGCGATAGACGCTGGCGAAGCGGATGTAAGCGACGGTGTCGATGTCTTTGAGCCGGTGCATGATGAGCTCGCCAATGGAAGACGTCGAGCGCTCACGTTCGGGGCTGTCGATCACGAAGGCTTCCACGGCGTCGACGATCTCCTGCATCTGCGTGACGGAGACTTTGCGCTTCTGGCAGGAGTGAAGCAGACCGGTGAGGACCTTCTGGCGGTCGAAGTTTTCGCGGCGGCCGTCTTTTTTTACGACCATGTATGGAATTTCGTCGAGGCGCTCGTAGGTGGTGAAGCGCTTGTTGCAGCGTTCGCACTCGCGGCGGCGACGAATCGAGTCGGCTTCCTTGCTCTCACGACTGTCGATGACCTTGTCTTCAGTGAAGCCGCAGTACGGACATTTCATAGGCTTTCATTTTACTGCTACGCGCAGTGCGGTCCTGCGCGGACGGCGATAGTTGGACGTGGCAGGATGCATGGACTGCGGCGGGGTCTTAGGGAGTGGGGGCGGTCGCGGCTTCGCGGAGAGTGATGCCTTCGAGGTGAGCGGCGATAAAGCCGCCGGGGATGACGGCCAGTGTCGCGACGACGAGGAGAACCGCGCCGCAGGCGGTGGCGGTTTCAAGAGGAACGTTGAAGAAGCCGTGGAGGGTGGCGGCAAGGATGGCGATTTGAGTGAACCAACCGAGGATGGGAAGCTGGATCAGGGAGCCACCGAGGCCGGTGGCGAGCAGAAGCATGGTGGCTGCGAAGCTGAGGTTGGCAAGCGAGGGAGTGGCGCGAAAGGAATGGACGCCCTCGAGGTACATGACGGCGATGACCAGCCACATGCCAACGGAGATGCCGAGTGCGGAGAGAAACTCGTTGAGGGTGGAGACGATATGGAGACCCTGGCTGAACTCGAGGATGCGTTCGGAGGCGGCGTTAGCGAGGTTCTCGGATAGAGGACGGAGCAGGCCGGCGACGATGCGGGCGACCTGTTTGCCGGCGAAGCGGAGGGACAGGGCAAAGATGGCGAGGAAGAGGGTTGCGGCGAGAGAAAGAATTCCAGCGCGAGCGAAGGCTTCGTGGTGTGGCATGTCGCGCGGAGCGAAGGCGAGGGTTGCGGAGAAGATGATGGCGGCGGCGGCGAGGTCGAAAGCGCGCTCGATGGAGTAGACGGCGAGCTGCGTGGCGACGGGGGTCTTGAGGCGGCGGGCGATGAGGTAGGGGCGGCCGAGGTCGGCGAAACGGCCGAAGAGCGCAACGATGGTGAAGCCGATGAGCTGGGAAGGTAGCATCTCGCGCGTCGTGGTTTTATGCAGCGGGGCAAGTAGAACGGCCCAGCGCCAGGCGCGCAGCCAGTAGCCAAGATAGGTGCAGGCGAAGGCGATGAGGATAAGGACGGGAGAGACGGAACGAAGCTGATGGCCTAGCGATCTCCAGTCAAAGGACGCGTGGCTGCGGGCGAGCCAGAAGATCAGAACGAGGAGAACCAGCACGACGGGGATCAGCGTGCGGGGGGTGAAGAGGCCCTTCTTTGCGGGAGGTTGCGCTGGAGCGGTGGAGACTTCGGAGGATGGGGCTGTCGGCGGGTCGGAGGAGGGCATCAGCGGGAGCCGAGGGATGCCGCAGCCAGGGAGGCGGTAGGAAAGGAAGGCTGGGCGTGGGCGTGCTCGAGCGTCGCATGTTCGAGGGCGAGCTTTCGGCGTTTGAACTCATTCATGACGCGAACGACGTAGGCGCGGGTCTCTGCGTAGGGAGGGACGCCATGATAGCGGTCGACGGCGGCGGGGCCTGCGTTGTAGGCGGCGAGCGCGAGGGCCAGACCGTGCGTGTCGTTGTGAGGGTCGTAGCGATCTAGGAGCTGATCGAGGTAGGTGGTGCCACCGGCAATGTTCTGGTCGGCACGGAAGGCGTCGTTGACGCCGAGCTGCTGGGCGGTGCCGGGCATGAGCTGCATGAGGCCGCGGGCTCCGGTGCGCGAGACGGCATTGGCGCGGAAACCGCTTTCGGCGCGGATGACGCTAGCGAGTAGGTCGGCATCAATGTGGTGCTGGGCGCCGGCCTGGGTAATGAGCTCGGGAACATTGGCGGGTGCGGTCAAGGCTAACGGTGCAGCTGGGGGCTGTGGCGGGTCTGGCAGGGTTTCGATGGTGGCGATGGACGCGCGAGAGAGATCGATGAAATCTTGAGCCTGGGATCCGGGGGCCTGAGCGCTAAGGAAGAGGCGAATGTGGGAGTCGTCGATAGGCTCATAGCGGGCGCAGTCGTAGGAGAAGCCGTTCTGCAAGGTAACGCGCTGAAATGCGTCCGCACTTTTGCACAGAAAAGTGGCGAGGAGGACGGTGGAACCTAGAAAGATACGGCTTAGACCGTGAATGTGCACTGTTTATGAGACTATCATCGCGTTGATCCGGGTAGCAAAGAGATCGCAAGTCCCTAAAAGTTTCCACCTGAACCGCCGATGTTGTATGTGCTGGTTTTGCCAATTGACTTTCAGGAGTTACATACTTATGCAATGCCCGAACTGCCAGAAGGGCCGTATGTTTCGGTCGAAGCAGACAAGTTTTGAAAGGCTGCTGTACAGCCGGTTGGGGCTGTTTCCGTGGCGATGCGCTGCGTGCATGAGTCGCAAGATGCTGCGGGCGCGGGAGGAGCAGCAGAGCAAGCCCTCCCCGATCTGGACTGGCTGAGTGAGGTTTCGGGTCGAGGCTTCCAAACGAACGGGATCTAGGCGGGAACCTGGCTCAGTACGGATTCAATAGCAACGGCGACACCATCCTCATCATTTGGAGGGACGACAGTCCATCCGCTCGTGGAAGCGAGAGCCTTGAGGTCGTCCGGGGCGTTGGACATGAGGGCGGCGTGGCCAGCGAGGCGAAGCATGGCGACATCGTTCCAGTTGTCGCCGATCGCGAGGATGTCGGCAGGAGTAAAGCCACGCAGCTGGGCGAGGTGTTCGAGGGCAGAGGCCTTGGAGCAGCCCGCGGGAAGAATATCCAAGAGGGTGAGATCGGTTTCGGGGTAGGTGGTGCGGTGGAGCGCGACTTCAGCCTGGGGGGATTCGGGGTCGCCGACCGGGGTGACGAGTGGGTGCTGATTGAGAAGAGCTTCGGCCTGGCGCATGCGATCGATGGGGCCGCAGAGCATCATCTGGATGGGGGGATTGGCGCCGGGTTGGAGAGCGTCTTCGATGCGATCGAGTTGAATGATGTAGCGCTCGTTGGCGCGCATCCAGCGGCCGATGCTGGTGTGGAGATCGGCGAGGTCTTCGACGATGAGGGCGCCGGGCGAGTCGTCGCCGTCGGGGCCGGTTAGATCGAAGGTGAGGACGAGGGTGTTGCGATAGTCGTTAAGGTGGGAACAGAGCCAGCGCGCGGTGGAGAGCGGCAGGTGGGTGCAATGAATGAGTTCGGAGCCGATGGTGCGGACGACGGTGCCGTTGGAGCTGACGACGGCCGAAGCATGATGGAGGTTCAGATCCCGGAGGACGTGCATGGCAAAGCTGTGGCGGCGGCCGGTGGAGATGACGACTTCGATGCCGGACGATTCCGCAAGCCGGAGAGCGGCGAGGTTTCGGGGACTGACGTGGCCGGAGGAGTTGAGTAGCGTTCCGTCGAGATCGATGGCGATGAGGCGAGGAGGCATGTGCTTCTAGAGTAGCCGAAGGAAGGTGACAGGCGGGTCACGAGGTGAGTTGGATAGGATTGAAGTATGCCGAAGATTGCTGCTCTTGAATGCTCGCGTTGCCACCATAAGATTTCTGCAGAAACGCCGCAGACGCTTTGCCCGCTGGATGGAGGGGTGCTGTATGTGCGCTATGACACGGAGGCGCTGAAGAAGACGGCGAGGCGGGAGCACGCAGCGGAGTTGGCGGCGGCTGCGAGTAGAAGCCTGGGGATGTGGCGCTATGCGGACGTGCTGCCGGACGTGGCACCGGTGTCGCTGGGGGAGGGGTGGACGCCGATGCTGCGCAGTCGCCGGTTTGAGGGCCTGTTTGTGAAGGAGGAAGGGGCGAATCCTACGGGGACGTTTAAGGCGCGAGGGATGTCGATGGCGGTGTCCATAGCGAAACAGTATGGCTTGCGGCATTTGGCGACGCCTTCGGCGGGCAATGCTGCAGGAGCGCTGGCGGCGTATGCAGCGGCTGCGCAGTTGAAGGCGCACATCTTCATGCCGAAGGATGTGCCGTTCGCGAACTACCTGGAGGGTGTTGTGTATGGTGCGGACGTGCGGATGGTGGATGGGCTGATTTCGGACTGCGCGCGGCTGGTGAGTGAGGAGATGAAGCGGCAGAAGGAAGCTGGGGTTGCGGCGGAGGATGCGTGGTTCGATATGTCGACGCTGAAGGAGCCGTTTCGCGTGGAGGGCAAGAAGACGATGGGGTATGAGCTGGTGGAACAGCTGGGGTGGGAGTATCCGGATGCGGTGTTCTATCCGACGGGCGGGGGCGTGGGGTTGATTGGGATGTGGAAGGCGTTTGAGGAGATGGAGCAGCTGGGGTGGGTGACGGGCAAGCGGCCGCGGATGTATGCGCTGCAGGCTGCGGGATGCGCGCCGGTGGAGCGGGCGTTTGAAGAGGGGAAGGCAGCGAGCGAGTTCTTTGAGGGTGCAGCTACGTTTGCGTCGGGACTGCGGGTGCCGAAGCCTTACGGGGACAACATCATTTTGGAGATTGTGCGGGAGTCAGGCGGGAAGGTGGTGGCGTCGGACGATGCCGCGATATTGTCTTCGATTCTGGATTGGGCGAAGCAGGAGGGAATCTTTCTTTCGCCGGAAGGGGCGGCTGCTACGGCAGCATATGACACGCTGCTAGGTAGTGGAGAGATTCAGAGCGGGGACCGGGTGGTGCTGTTCAACACTGGGGCCGGATTGAAGTATGCGGATGTGATCGCGGAGGCTATGCACCTGCGGCGGCCTGGAAGTCTGCCTACTTCGTTGCAGGTGGGCGGGATTATTACGCCGGTATAGTGGGGTTGGCTCGACGGGTTAGACCAAGACGGGGTCTTCGACGGGGCTTTTGGATCGAGTGGTGAGGGCTATGGCGGCGATGAGGATCATGGCTCCGCCGATCCAGGCTACGGTGCCTAGGTGTTCGCTGAGGAGGAAGACGCCGAGGAGCGAGCCGATGAGGGGTTCCATGTTGAGGAGGACTCCTGCCTGCGAGGCGGGCACCTGGGTCATGCCCCAGTTCCAGAGGAGCGTCGTGGTTGCGGTGCAGAGGAGGCCGCTGGCGGCGAGGGCTAGCCAGGCTTTGAGGGAGACTCCGTGAATGGGCGGCGCGCCGTACGCGATTGAGACGTAGACGGCGAGCATGACGGTGCCGATGGCGATGCCGTAGGCGGTGACGACGATGTGGCTGTGACGCTTCATGAGGCGCTGGTTGAAGAGGATCCAGAAGAGCGCAATGAAGAGGGAGAAGACAACGAGGAGGTCGCCTGCGAGAGTTGGGCCGCCGTCCGTGTGATGGTGCGTGCCGCCGAGCGCGATGAGGGCTGCTCCGGTGGTGGAGAGAGTGAGTGCAGACCAGCCGAGTTTGCTGAGGCGTTCCTTGGCGTAGAAGGTTGCGCCGACGGCGAGGATTACGGGCATCGTTCCGACCATGAGCGCAGCGTGCGAGACGGTCGTCATTGAGAGGCCTTTGAACTGCAGGATGAACTGCAGGGGAACTCCCATGAAGGAGGCGAAGAAGAGCATGCGCCACTCGGCTGCATTGAAGTTTGGGCGATGGGTGATGAGCAGCGGAAGAAGGCCGAGCATTGCGAAGGCGAAGCGATAGAAGACCATGGCGCCAACGCTCATCTCGGCGAGGGCGATCTTGCCGAAGTAGAAGCCGCAGCCCCAGAAGCAGCTGGCGAGGAACGCGGCGAGGAAGCCGAGGGTGCGGTGTTTTCCTGGTGTCGTCTTCATACCCCCCCTCCCCCCTAAGTCATACTTGAGTTGTAAAGTATCCCTTTCAAAAGGGTTACA
>Ga0302314_10006141_pt1 | contig 21805 bp, 21 predicted proteins | sample III_Palsa_N2_3_FD_200533 | JGI IMG/M metagenome (GOLD analysis project Ga0302314, IMG submission 200533) | Peat permafrost microbial communities from Stordalen Mire near Abisko, Sweden - III_Palsa_N2_3 | ecosystem: Environmental > Terrestrial > Soil > Palsa > Peat permafrost | place: Sweden...
ATCGGCCATAAGGGGCTGGAAGACCTCGACGACTATGCCGAAGAGGCAAGGCGGCGGATGAGCCGGGTCATACGCTAATAGCTGGGGCCAGTATCGCCGTTACCCTCCCTGGTGTGCCGACTCGCCGTCCGGCGAGTGCGAGCCCGTGCGCAGAAGGCTGATCGCCGCGCCGGCAACGGCGATTCCGGCCGCGACCATCAACGCCAGTTCCGCGCCGTCATGGGGCCGCAGGCCGAACAAGGCGGCGACCATCGCGGCGCCGATCGACTGGCCGAACACCCGCCCGGTCGCGCCCATCGTGCTGGCGCCGCCGCTGCGCTGCCGGGGCACGGCGCCGATCTGGGTCGACGCGTTGGGCGGCAGGAAGATGCCGTAGCCGAGGCCCGACAGCATCATGCAGCCGATAATCGCGATCGTGTTCGCGCCTTCCGGCAGGATCGACACCAGGGTCAGGCCGGCCGCCAGGACCAGCAGCCCGCCGGCGGCCAGCGCGCCCGGCGACAATCTGCCGGCAAGCCGGCCGGCGAAGGGCGCGATCAGCCCGACCATCACAGGCCAGGGCGTGATCAGATAGCCGGTCTCGACCTGGCTGCGGCCCAGCCTGTGTTCGAACAGGAACGGGATCGCGACATAGGCCATCAATTGCGCCATCGAGGCCAGAAAGGTGGTGCTGACCGACAGGCTGAACAGCCGTATCCGCAGCAGGTCGAGCGGCAGCAGCGGCGACTTCAGCGAAGCCTGCCGGCGGACCAGCACATATCCCGCGCCCAGCCCGACGACGATCTCGGCCGCGACCCCGGCTTGCGCCTGTCCGTGTCCCAGCCCGTCGATCCCCAGCATCAGCAGCCCGAAGGTCACGGCGCACAACCCCGCGCTGTTTCGGTCGAAATCGTGGTTGCTGCGCGGGAACGCCGGCAGGGTGCGGCCCGCGATCAGCAGCGTGAAAACGCCGATCGGCACATTGACCGCGAACAGCCATGGCCAGGACGCGACCGACAGGATGAACGAGGCGACCGTCGGGCCGAGCGCCAGCGATAGCGCCACGATCAGCGTGTTGCGGCCGATCCCGTGTGCCAGCTGGCTGCGCGGGTAGATGCCGCGCAGCATCGCGTTGGTGACACCGATCACCCCGGCGCCGCCTATTCCCTGGACGAACCGGGCGACCGCCAGCCCGGCCAGGCTGTGCGACAGGGCGCAGCCGAGCGACGCGACCGTGAACAGCGTCAGGCAAAGGCGATAGACCCGGCCATAGCCGTAAATGTCGCCGAGCGAGCCCAGTATCAGCAGCGACATGCAGACCGACAGCTGATAGGCGTTGACCACCCAGATCGACGCGGCGGGCGAGGCGTTCAGATCGTGCGCCAGGGTCGGCAGCGCGACATTCGCGATCGAGGCGTCGATCGTCGACATCATCACCGCTAGGCCGACCGCCAGATGCGCCCAGTATCGGCGGGGGACCGGAAGACCGTCGCCGAGATCGAAAGCCGCCACGCCGCCGAGCGGGGCCGTCTGGCTCACCTGCGTTATCCCGCGAGCATTCCGCCGTCGACCACCAGCGGATGGCCGACGACGAAGCTGGAGCGAGAGGAGCAGAGCCACAGCGCTGCGGCCGCGATTTCGTGCGGTCTGGCGGCCCGCCCGATCGGCTGCACCGACGAGGCGGCGGCGACATTGTTGGCCGCGGCGCGCGCCAGCATCGGCGTTTCGACCGTACCGGGGCAGACCGCGTTGATCCGGATGCCCAGGTGGGCATAGCGAATGGAGGCGGCCTTGGTCATGCCGACGATCGCATGTTTGCTGGCGGTATAGGCAAAGGCGCCCATCCCGGTCAGGCCCGCCACCGACGCCATGTTCACGATCGCCCCGCCGCCGCGTGCCAGCATCGCGGGGATCTCATGTTTCATGCCGAGCAGCACGCCCTTGGCGTTGATCGCCATGACGCGGTCGTAGAGCGCCTCGTCGAAATCGTCGATGCCGGGGCGGCCGCCGCTGATCCCGGCATTGTTGACCGCGAAATCCAGCCCGCCGAACTCGGTCACGGCGTATCGGACCATCGCCTCGACCGCGCTCGATGAGGCGACATCGGTTGCCAGCGCCACCGCCGTGCCGCCGGCCCGGACGATCAGCTCGGTCGTTTGGGCGGCACTGTCGGCGTCGATATCGGCCACCACAAGGCGCGCACCGGCCTCGGCGAAGGCCAGCGCCGTGGCGCGGCCGATGCCGCTGCCGGCGCCGGTGACGATCGCGACCTTGCCCCCGAACTCGGCCATTTGTCCCTCAGAGCTGCGCGGAATAACCGCCGTCGACCGGGATCGACGTCGCGGTGATGAAATCGGATGCAGGCGAGGCGAGAAACACCGCCAGCCCGGCAATGTCGGCCGGCTTGCCCCAGCGCCCGGCCGGCGTGCGCGCGATGCTCGCATCCATCAGCCCCGGCCTTTGCAGCTGTTCGCGGCGGCTGAGTTCGGATTCGATATAGCCAGGCAGGATGGCGTTAACCTGGATGTTCTGCCGGCCCCAGCTGACAGCCAGCGACTTGGTCAGCTGGATCAGGCCGCCCTTGCTGGCGGCATAGGCCGCCCCCGTTGCGGTACCGAAGATCGAGGCGAGTGACCCCAGATTGATGATCTTGCCGCCGCCCTGCCGCACCATCGCCGGATAGGCCGCCTGGGCGCAGAGGAACGCTCCGGCCAGGTTGGTGGTCATCACCTGCTGCCACTCGGCGAAGGTGATCTCCTGGGGCGGCTTGCGGACGAAAATGCCGGCATTGTTGACCAGTATGTCGAGTCGGCTGAACCGTTCCACCACCGTTTCGACCATCGCCTTGCAGGATTCGGGGTCTTCGACATGCGTGGTGACGGCGGCGCTGTCGACGCCGAGTGCGCGGATGCGCCCGGCCGCCAACGCGTTCTTCTCCGCATCGCGGGCGGCGATGACGACCGCCGCGCCGGCCCCGGCCAGCCCTTCGGCGATGCCGAACCCGATCCCGCCATTGCCGCCGGTCACCACCGCGACCCGGCCGGACAGATCGAACGGTCCCATGCCTCAACCGACCCGCAGCGGGACCGAGGCGGGGCCCCGTTCCTTGGGGCCGCCGACGGCCGGCGGGCGGAAATCGGGCTCGCCGAGCCGCAGCCGGGGGAACCGCGCGACGATGGCGCCGACCGCGATGCGCGTCGTCAGGCGCGCCAGCGTCGAGCCGATGCAGCGATGCACGCCCGAGCCGAAGGACAGCACCTCGCGCGGCTGCTCGCGCCTGAGGTCGAAGCGCAGCGGATCGGGGTAGATGCGCGGGTCATAGTTGGAGGCGCCCTCCACCAGTATGACCGGCATGCCCTCCAGCAGGTCGAGCCCGGCGAACGAGAAGTCCCGCGATGCATAGCGCAGGGCCGTCCACCCGACCGGATCGGTGCGCAGCGATTCCGCCAGCGCGCCCGACAGCAGCGCGGGATCGGCCTGTAGCAGGCGAAGCTGTTCTGGATCGGCGCAGAGCCGCCACAGCGTCCAGGCGATATAGGTGACGATGCTGCTGAAGCCGCCGGCATAGAGGATGATGAAGGTGGCATAGAGCTCGGGTGTGGTGATCTTGCCCGCCCCGTCATGCGCGGCGATGATGTTGCTGACTAGGTCGTCGCCGGGCTGGCGCCGCCGCGCCTCGATCAGCGCTTCGCAATAGGCCTGGCCGGCATTCCAGACCTTGAGAAAGGCCTCGGGCGCCGGCGATCCCGCCGGCAGGCTGGCATAGGTCGACAGGCCGTCCGAGATATCGGTGAAGACCCGCCAATCCTCCTGCGGCAGGCCCAGCAGCAGGCCGAGCAGCGTATGGCCCGAGATCGGCCGCCCGAAATCGGCGACCGCATCGAAGCTGCCCCTCTCTTCCAGCCGGTCGAGCAGCGTATCGACATAGGATTGGATGCCGGCTTCCACCGCCGCCAGCCGGCGCGGCGAAAAGGCGGGGGACAGCAGCATCCGCAGGCGGGTATGGGTCGGCGGATCGTTGTCGGTCACCACCGGCAGGCCCTGCCAATAATAATATTTCTCCGTGCCGGGCCACGGCCGCTTCACGTTGCTGAACAGCGCGTGATCCTCGAAGGCGGGCTTGGCGTCCTCATAGCGGGTGATGACGGCCTGGGGCGCGCCGCCGACCTCGACATAGAAGGGCAGGGTGGTCGCCCAGTCCATCCAGGTCGGCCCCGGGTCGAATTTGAGCTCGGGGCTCCATATGTCGATGGAACGAAGCTTGGAACGGTCGAAGGCGATCCCGGAGGCGCCCGCCGTCATGGTGGAATTCAAATCGGCCTCCCGAAGCGTGTCGTTGCTCGCGCACCCGTCGCCGGGACTTCGCGTGAGAAGCGATACGATAACTATTCAAATTCCCGCGTCACGCGAACAAACGTCATTTCTCCATGACCAAAAATGGCTCGCCGCTGTGACGTGGGCCGAGGACATTGGATGCCGCGAGATTCGGCGACGGGGAGCAGCCAATTGACCAAGCAGATTATCCTGAACGCCTTCGAGACCAACGCGCCCGGATTCACGCCGCCCGGCCAATGGACCAATCCGCGGGACCGCGCGGTGAACTATCTGGATATCGAACATTGGGCGGAACTGGCTCAGCTACTCGAACGCGGCAAGTTCGACGGCATCTTCGTCGCCGACGTGCTGGGCATGCTCGACGTCTATGGGGGCAATGCCGATGCCGCGATCCGGGCCGGCGCCTGGACGCCGTGCAACGATCCGATGATGCTGGTGCCGGTCATGGCGCAGGTGACCCGGCATCTGGGCTTCGGCATCACCGGCAACCTGTCCTATGAGCCGCCCTATCTGTTCGCCCGCCGCATGTCGACGCTGGACCACCTGACCAAGGGGCGGCTGGGCTGGAATATCGTCACCGGCTATCTCGACAGCGCGGCGCGCGCCTGCGGCCTTCCCGCCCAGCTGCCGCATACGGAGCGCTATGAGGCGGCCGAGGAATATATGGAGGTCATGTACAAATTATGGGAAGGCAGCTGGGAGGATGGGGCCGTTATCCGTGACCGCGAGCGCGGCATCTATGCCCTGCCCGAGAAGGTTCACAAGGTCATCCACAACGGCAAATACCATCATATGGAGTCGATCCATCGCAGCGAGCCCTCGCCGCAGCGCACGCCCGTCCTTTACCAGGCCGGGTCGTCGGGCGAGGGGCGGGCCTTTGCCGCGCGGCATTGCGAATGCGTGTTCGTATCGGGCCAGACCAAGTCGGGCGCCAAGGCGATCACCGACGATCTACGCCGCCTGGCGGCCGAGGCCGGCCGCGATCCGGCGGATCTCAAGGTCGTGGTCGACGGCCTGACCGTCATCGGCGAGACCGAGGCCGAGGTCAGGGCGAAGCTCGAGGAGCATCACCGCTATCTGCTTCCGGACGGTTCGCTGGCGATGATCAGCGCTGCGACCGGGAACGACCTGGCGAAGCACGGGCTCGACACGCCGCTGGGCTTCGTCAAGAACGAGTCGAACAACTCGACCGCGGAGGGCCTGACCAAGCGCAGCGAAGGCGTCGTCTGGACGCCGCGCATGGTCTCCGAGCATCTCCATTCCGGCCGTGGCGCGATCCTGTCGGGAACGCCCGACCAGGTCGCCGACACGATGGAAAGCTGGATCGAGGAGACCGGGGTCGACGGGTTCAACCTGTCGCGCGGCATCAGCTTCGCCACCTTCGAGGACGCGGTCGACATGCTGGTCCCGGAACTGCAGCGCCGCGGCCGCTTCAAGCTGGATTACGCCGCGGGCACATTGCGCGAAAAACTGTTCGACCATGGCGGCGCGCGCCTGCCAGCCAATCACCCGGCGGAGGCTTATCGGCGCATATCGTAGGGGATACACGGTAGAGTTGTATTGACGAAATTTATACAACCTCGATTTTCGAGTTTTCTAAGTTATTGATTTAGTTATGTATTTTAAAAATCTTCGTCATGCCCGGGCTTGACGATCTATGAGGATGGTAATGGTCGAGATGTAAATCGCCTGGCCACCGATGCTGCCTTTCACTGGCCGCTGAAGCGGGGCTTGCGCTTGTCGCGGAAGGCAGCGACGGCTTCGAGGTGATCCGCGGTGTCGCCGGTGCGGGCGTGGTTCAGCGCTTCCATCTCCACCATCGCCGACAGCGGCTCGGTTTCCGCCGCGGCCAGGTTCTGCTTGATGCAGGCCTGGGCGAAACGCGGGCCGTCGGCGAAGCGGCGCGCTAAAATCATGGTCTCATCCAGCAGCGCGTCGTCGTCCACGACGCGGGTGACCAGGCCATAGGCCTCGGCCCTGGCCGCATCGACGATATCGCCCAGCAAATAGAGTTCGCGGGCGCGGGCGGCACCGATCAGGCGGGTCAGCAGCGCGCTGCCGCCGAAATCGCCCGACCGGCCGACCTTCACATAGGACGTGGCGAACCGGGCGGATCGCGCGGCGATGCGCAGGTCGCAGGCAGCGGCGATCGACAATCCCGCACCGGCGGCGACGCCGTTCACCATCGCGATCGTGACCTTCGGCATCGTATGCAGCAGCATGGCGATGCCACCCCAGCGCTTCAGGTTGGCCAGCCTCTCGTCAAAGCCGCGCTTGGCGATCCCGTCCATGCGCCTGACGTCGCCGCCGGCGCAGAAGGCATCGGTTCCGGCGCCGGTCAGAATGACCGTTCCCACCGCATCGTCGGTGGATAGCGCGGTCAGGCTGGACAGCAGCGCGTCGCACAGCGCCCCATCGAGCGCATTGCGTCGTTCCGGCCGGTTGATCGTCAAGGTCGCGACGCCTTGCGATAGGGATTGCAGCAGATCGGCCATCGCGGCTCCCATTCTGGATACGGGAACCATATCGCAGCCAAAAATCCGATCGGCACGAGAAATGATCATTGATGCCGCACGAATAATCCCGACGGCGACACCGGCGGTTTGTGGTGCAATGAGTTGCCGTCATCGGCATTAGAAAAAAAATGGCTTGTCGGCGGGGTCGTCCCGGCCAACCTTGCGCCACGACCGCATATGGAGCAGCGCCCCGTCATGACGAGCTATCCCGAGCTTCGGCTCCTGATCAACGGTGAATGGCGGGACTGCGCGCATACCGATGCGGTGCTGAACCCGGCCGACGAAAGCATCGCCGGCCGGCTGCCGCATGCCAGCCGGTCCGACCTGGACGATGCGCTGGCGGCGGCCGAGGCGGGATTCCAGGTCTGGCGCCGGTTCGCGCCGGTGAAGCGCGAGCAGATCATGCTGAAGGCATCCGCCCTGTTGCGGCAGCGGACGGAGGAGATCGCCGCCGCGATCACGCGCGATACCGGCAAGCCGCTGTCCCAGGCAAGGGTCGAGGTCGCAACCGCCTGCGAGCGCATCGACTGGGATGCCAGCGAGGGACGGCGGCTCTATGGCCGGGTCGTGCCCAGCGAACCGGGTCTGCGCCATACGGTGCTGCGCGAGCCGTTGGGCGTCGTCGCCGCCTTTACGCCGTGGAACTTCCCGATCGCGTCGCCGTCGCGCAAGGTCGCGGGCGCGCTGGCGGCGGGCTGTTCGATCATCCTGAAAGGGGCGGAGGAAACGCCGTCCGGCGCATTCCATCTGATCAAGGCCTTTCACGACGCCGGCGTCCCGGCTGGGGTGGTCAACCTCGTCTTCGGCAACCCGGCCGAGATTTCGGAATATCTGATCCCGCAGCCCGCCGTTCGGCTGGTGACCTTCACCGGCTCGGTGCCGGTCGGCAAGCATCTGGCGTCGCTGTGCGGCCGTCACATGAAGCCCAACATCATGGAACTGGGCGGCAGTTCGCCGGCCATCATCTGTAGCGATGCCGATCCCGAGAGTGCGGCGAAGATCGCGGTGCAGGGCAAGTCCCGCAATTCCGGCCAGGTCTGCACCTCGCCGACCCGGTTCTTCGTCGATGACGCGATCTATGAGCCGTTCCTGGCCGCCATCGCACGGGAGGCGGCGGCATTGAAGCTCGGCGATCCGCTTTCTCCCGATACCGATATGGGGCCGCTCGCCAATCCGCGGCGGCTCGCCGCGATCGAGGCCCTGATCGCCGACGGCGTCGAACGCGGCGGCAAGGTCCATTCCGGTGGAAAGCGGGTCGGCAACCGCGGCTATTATTTCCCGATGACCGTGATGTCGGACCTGCCCGACGATGCGCGGCTGATGCGCGAGGAACCGTTCGGGCCGGTCGTGCTGGTCAGCAGGGTCCGCACCATCGAGGAGGCGATCGCCAGGGCCAACGATTCACCCTTCGCGCTCTCGGCCTATGGCTTCACCGGCTCGGCCCGCAATGTCGCCTTGATGGCGGACGGCCTGGAATGCGGCAGCCTGTCGATCAATCACTACCGCGCCAGCTATGCCGAGGCCCCGTTCGGCGGCGTCAAGGACAGCGGCTATGGCCGCGAAGGCGGCAGCGAAGGCCTCGAATCCTATACCTACACCAAGCACGTCTCGCATTATTTCTGACGGGACGGCATCCAGCGGAGGAACGATCATGCTCGCGTTACAAAAGGCCGAGGCCGGCCCCGGCGTCGAACTCTGCGACGTCCCGATGCCCGATGCGCCGAAGCCGGGCGAAATCCTGATCGAGGTCGTCGCCACCGGCATCTGCGGCAGCGACCTGCATGTCCAGCAATGGGCGCCGAGCTATCAGCGTTTCATGAGCAACGTGCTGCCGGTGACGCTCGGCCATGAAACAGCGGGCCGGGTCGTCGCGGTCGGGCCCGGTGTCGAGACGCCCAGGCTGGGCGATCGGGTGGTCGTCAATCCGGCGGTCGCCTGCGGAACCTGTTCCGCCTGCATGGCCGGGATCGCCGACGATTGCCGCAACCGCCAAGCGATCGGCATGGTGCGCGACGGCGCCTTCGCCCGGTTCTTCATCGCCCCCGCCGCCTATGCCTATGTATTGCCGGACAATGTCAGCGACGAACTCGGCGCCCTGGCCGAGCCGCTGACCACCTCCGCGCATTCGCTGGTCACCGCCGAGATGAAGCCCGGCATGCGTGTCGTCGTCTTCGGCCCCGGCCCAATCGGACAGGGCGTGGCAATTCTGGCCCGGCAGATGGGGGCTGCCGACGTCGTGATGGTCGGGTGCAATGACGCGGTCCGCTTCGACACGGTGCGCCGGCTGGGCTTCAACCGGGTCGTCGATGTCGCCGCGCCCGATGCCGCGGCCCAGCTCGCCGCCTTCGCCGGCGACGGCTTCGACCTCGCGGTCGAGGCGTCGGGTGCGCCACAGGCGGTCGACCAGGCGCTCGGCACGCTGCGGCCATGGGGCATGCTGGCGATCCCCGGCATGCCCGAGGCGCCGGCCACGATCGACATATTGCGGGTGGTGAAGAACAGGCTGCAGATCCGTGGCGTATCGCGGACGCCGCATTCGGCCTGGGTGATGGTGCTGGACGCCCTGTCCAAGGACCCCGCCGCCTTCGAACCGATGATCACCCACCGCCTGCCGCTGTCGCGCGCGCTGGAAGGTTTCGAGCTCTGCAACCGTCGCGAGGCATCCAAGGTGCTGCTGATGCCCGATGCCGCCTGAGGTGCCGCGTTAAAGTATTATGGGATAGGTTTGCGCACCCGCACGTCATTGCGAGGAGCATAGCGACGAAGCAATCCAGAGCCGTTAGCCCGATACCGGTCGATGAGGCTCTGGATTGCTTCGCTGCGCTCGCAATGACAGCGCAGATTTTCCGATTCGAATCAATCCCATACCGCGTCAAGCCTCGGCGATCTCGACTTCGGCGGTCATGGTCGCCTGACCATCGGCGTCGCGGGTCCATAGCCGGGCGCCGTTTTCGGTCCAGGCAAGGCAAACTTCGAAGTGGGCGGTGTCCAGCAGCGGACGCTGGGCCCGGAAGGCGAAGCGCGCGGGCCGCTTGCCGGGCGCGGCGGCCAGGAAATGGTCCAGCAGCATCGCCGCCACCAGCGGTCCCTGGATCACCAGCCCGGCATAGCCCTCGACGTCCCGCGCATAGTCGCGGTCGTAATGGATGCGGTGGCCGTTGAACATCAATGCCGAGTGGCGGAACAGCATCACCGGGTCGGGCGTCACGGCGCGCGACAGGTCGCCCCGGCCCACCGGCTCGCCCAAAGGCGCCGCGGCGGCCTGGCCAGGGGCCGGCGGCGTGCGATAGACGATATCCTGCTCATCCTCGATCGCCGTCAAACCATCGACAACGATCCTATGCCCTACAGTAACGAAGACGAGGTCGCCGGTTGCCCCGCTTTTGTGGCCGACATCGGCGATGGTCGAACGGTGCTCCATCATCGCATCGATCGGAATCGGGGCGTGGAAGCGCACGCGGCTGCCCGCCCACATCCGGCGCGGCAGCGGCACCGGCGGCAGGAAGCCGCCGCGGCGCGGATGCCCGTCGGCATCGAGATCGGACTGGCGCGCCGGCGGCAGGAAATGAAGCCAGTGCGAGAGCGGGAAAACGAATTGCGGCAGGGCCGCCGGATCGCGGTCGAACAGGGCCTGGAATCGCGCCTCCAGATCCGCCGAGGCGCGGCGCAGAACGACCTCCTCTTTCCCGATCCAGCCGCGCAGGAAGTCGATGTCGATCATCAGAAGGCCTTAGGCATCAGAAGGACTTCGGCAGCCCGAGCACGTGCGTGGCGACATGGCTCAGTATCAGGTTGGTCGAGATCGGCGCCACCTGGTAGAGCCGGGTCTCGCGGAACTTGCGCTCGATATCGAACTCCTCGGCGAAGCCGAAGCCGCCATGGGTCTGTATGCACATGTCGGCGGCATACCAGCTCGCCTCCGACGCCAGCATCTTCGCCATATTGGCCTCGGTGCCGCAGGGCAGGCCGGCATCGAACATCGCGCTCGCCTTGTCGACCATCCCGGCCGCCGCCGACAGCTGGACATAGGCGCGGGCGATCGGAAATTGGATGCCCTGGTTCTCTCCGATCGGCCGGCCGAACACCGACCGCTCCTTGGCATAGGCGCTGGCCTTGTCGATGAAGAACCGGCCGTCGCCGATGCATTCCGACGCGATCAGGACACGCTCAGCGTTCATCCCACTCAGTATATAGCGAAAGCCCTTGCCCTCTTCGCCCAGCAGGTTTTCCGCCGGCACCACCATGTCGTCGAAGAACAATTCCGTCGTCGCATGGTTCAGCATCGTGCGGATCGGCCGGATGGTCAGCCCGTTGCCGACGGCCTCGCGCATGTCGACCAGCAGGACGCTCATGCCGTCGCTGGATCGCGCCGCCTCCTCGCGCGGAGTGGTGCGCACCAGCAGGACCATGAGGTCGGAATGCTCGGCGCGGCTGATCCAGATCTTCTGGCCGTTGACGATATAGTTATCGCCCTCGCGCCGGGCGAAGGTGCGGATGCGGGTCGTGTCGGTGCCGCTGGTCGGCTCGGTCACGCCGAAGGCCTGAAGGCGAAGCTCGCCGCTCGCCACCTTGGGCAGGTAGCGCGCCTTCTGCTCGGCCGAGCCGTGCTTCAGCACCGTTCCCATCACATACATCTGGGCATGGCAGGCGCCGCCGTTACAGCCGGACCGGTGGATTTCCTCCAATATCGCCGTCGCCGCGCCGAGGCCAAGGCCTGAGCCGCCATATTCCTCCGGGATCAGGACCGACAGCCAGCCTTCGCGGGTCAGCGCCTGCACGAACTCGGTCGGATAGGCCCGCTCGCGGTCGAGCGCCTGCCAGTATCCGCCGGGAAAATTCGCGCACAGCCGCCGCACGGCCTCGCGGATCTCGGGGAAACTCTGTTCGGTCGCGCTCATCGGGGACTCCGCAATTCCGCCCTGCCATTGTTGAGGACGATGACGTCCCGCTCGATCGCCCGTGCCCGGAAGCTGACGACGTCGCCGTCGCGCCATATCTCGGTGCGGATGGTTTCGCCGGGATAGACCGGGGCGGAAAAGCGCCCCGCCATCGATGCGATCCGGCCGGTGTCGTATCCGCAGGCCCCCCGCAACACCGCGTGGCCGACCACGCCGAAGGTGGCGAGCCCGTGCAGGATCGGGCGTGGAAAACCGGCCGCCCGGGCGACCGCCGGGTCGGCGTGAAGCGGATTCGGATCGGCGGACAGCCGGTAGATCAATGCCGCCTCCGGCCGGGTCGGCAGGTCGACGGCCAGGTCGGGCGTTCGCTCCGGCAACGGATGCGGGACCGGCGCCACGCGCGGCGGCCCGCCGAAGCCGCCATCGCCGCGGCAGACATTGGTCTGCGTCAGTGTCGCGATCGGCGCTCCGCTTGCTTTGTCGACCAGCTGGCGCTCGGAGATGACGATGGCGCCCTTACCCTCGCCCTTGTCGATGATCTCGACCACTCGGGTCTTGCCGATCACTGTTCCGGCGGCGGGAAGCGTCCGGTGCAGGACCATGCTCTGTTCGCCGTGGACCATCTTGACCCAGTCGATGCCGGTATCCAGGTCGCGGGTCCAGAAGCCGGGATGGGCCAGCACCAGCGCCATCGTCGGCAGGGCGCGCAAATCCCGCTCATAGACGAAGGGCAGGATCGCCGGGTCCAGCGGGTCATGCGCCACCCCGACGCCCAGCGCATAGAGCATCGTATCGCGCTCGGCGTAGCTCTGTTCGACCTCGGGGATGTCGAGCGACAGCAGCCTGTCATAGTCGATCGCCATCGCTCAGACGGGATCCCAGGAAAACACCTGGGCCGAAACCTCGAGCGGGGTGAAGGACGATTGCAGCGCCGGTTTCAGCATCGCGTCCAGCCGCTCGGGCGTCCAGCCTTCGGAATTATGCAGTGTCCTGACCGGCCGCGGCTGGCTCATCAGCATGATCTCGTTGTTGCGCACGACGAAGATCTGGCCGGAGACGCCGGCGGCTTTGTCGGAACCGAGATAGACGACGATCGGCGCGACCGTCTCCGGCGTCATCCGCTGCAATTTTTCGACCCGCGACTTCTCAGCCTCGCTTTCCGCCTTGATCGAGCTGATCATGCGGCTCCAGGCGAAGGGCGAGATGCAGTTGGAGCGCACGCCGAACGGCTCCATGTCCAGTGCGATGGAACGCGACAGGCCGGCGATGCCCATCTTGGCGGCGCAGTAATTGGCCTGGGCGCGCTGCCCGATCAGCGCCGAGGTCGAGGTCATATGGATGAAGCTGCCGCTGCCTCGGGCGCGGAAATGCGGCGCCACGGCCCGGCTCATGTGAAAGGCGCCATGGAGATGGACGTCGACGACGTCGCTCCAGTCAGTCCACGACATCTTGTGAAAGAACGCGTCGCGCAGAATGCCGGCATTGTTGACCAGTATGTCGACCCGGCCAAAGGCGGCGACCGCCTCCGCGACGATTTTCTCGGAATTGCCGGGTTCGACGATGCTGAGCGTGTTGGCGATCGCCTGGCCCCCGCGAGCGCGGATTTCGTCGGCCACGCGCTGCGCCGGCCCGGCGTCGGCGCCGGCGCCCTCCAGGCTCGCGCCCAGGTCGCTGACCATGACGCTGGCGCCGGCATCGGCCATGGCAAGGGCGATGGCGCGGCCGATGCTGCCGGCCCCGCCGGTGATGATGGCCACCTTGCCGGCGACCAGGCCGTTTGCTGTCATCGTATCGCGCTCAGAGTTCGGATAGGCGCTGGATTTCGGGCGTCCCGTCGAAACAGTCGAACAGGCCGGGGCGTGCCGCTTTGAAATGGTCGCTGGCGGTGTGCGCCTTCAATGCATCGTCATCCGCGAAGGATTCCAGGAAGCAGTAATTTCTCTGATCGTCGACACGATAGGCGCGATAGAACCGAATCCCCGGCTCCTTGGCATTGCAGACCGCCGCCAAATCCGCCGCGACTCTCTCGAAGTCCGCCTCTTTACCGGCCTTCACCTTTATCTTCACGATCGATGTCGGCATCCGGATTTTCCCCTGTCAGGCCTGCTATCGGGCGATATCGCCCAGGTGCCGCACGCTCCCAATCAAGGGGAAGCTTGTCAAACGAGCAGTTCTCATTGGCAGATAACAATTTATGATTTGCCGATCCGCGGGCAGGTTGCCCAAGTTCGGCGCCTGAATATTCCCCTCCACGCCGAGGTCGTGTCCGATGGCATGCGAAAGCCTCAAGTTCGAAATCGCCGACGGCATCGCCACCGTGACGCTGAACGACCCGGCAACCCTCAATGCCTTCACCTCCGAAATGGGCGATGCGCTGCTGGAGGCGTTCGACCATATCGGCGATCCGGCGAGTCGCGTTCGGGTGGCGATCCTCACCGGCGCCGGCCGCGCCTTCTGCACCGGCGTCAATCTTGCCGTGAGGGCGCGGCAATTGAAGGAAGAGGGCGGGGTCGATCTCGGCTTCAACCTGGGCGCCCATATCAACCCGCTGGTCCTCAAGGTGCGGGAACTGCGCGTCCCGCTGATCGCCGCCGTCAACGGCCCCGCCGTTGGCGTCGGGCTGGGATTTGCCCTGATGGCCGACCTGATCTTCGCCGCCGAGAGCAGCTATTTCATGGAGCCGTTCTGCCGTGTCGGCCTCGTGCCGGACGGCGGCATGACCTATGCGATACCGCGCCTGATCGGCAAGGCGCGGGCGATGGAGCTCGCTTTGTTCGGAAACCGGCTGTCGGCCGCCAAGGCCCTGGAATGGGGCCTCATCAACCGGGTTTTGCCGGATGCGGAGCTGATGCCGGCGACGCTCCAGGCTGCCGCCGAGCTTGCCCGGGGTCCCCTGTCGCTGGGGCAAATCCGACGGCTGATTGCGCAAAGCCTCGACAACGAACTGCCCGACCAGCTTGCGCTGGAACGCGACACCCAGCGGGCCATGGGAAATACGGTCGATTACCGCGAGGGCGTGTTCGCGTTCATCGAGAAACGCCCGCCGCGCTTCATCGGGGAGTGAGCGCGCTCAGGCGAAGTCCGCCGCTGTGCGCACGGCCTCGCGATATTCCGCGGCCAGGCGGGCGCAGAGATCGGCGGCGGACGGAATATCGCTGATGTTGCCGACGCCCTGACCGGCCGACCAGACGGTTTTCCAGGCCAGCGCCTTGCGGTCCTCCGCTGTGCCTGAGCGGTCCGGCGCATCGGCATCGAGGCCCGCATCGATCAGGCTCTGCCTCAGGAAGCTGGCCGGAAGCCCACTGATATAGGGTGTGTAGACGATGTCGTTCGCCGTCGCCCGGCACAGCATCTGTTTATAGGCGTCCGGGGCCAGGCTTTCGCGGGTCGCGATGAAGCGGGTGCCGAGATAGGCCAGGTCGGCCCCCATCATCCCCGCCGCCGCGATCTGCCGCCCGTTGCCGATCCCGCCGGCCAGGACCAGGGTGCCGCCGAAGAATTCGCGGATTTCACCGGCCAGCGCGAACGGGCTCAGCGTGCCGGCATGGCCGCCTGCGCCGGCGCACACCGCGATGATTCCGTCCACCCCGGCCTCGGCCGCCTTCTCGGCATGGCGCCGGTTGACCACGTCGTGGAAGACCTGGCCGCCATAGGCATGGACTGCCTCGACCACCTCGCGTGCCGCGCCGAGCGAGGTGATCACCAGCGGGACGCGCCATTTGACCACGATGTCGAGGTCCGCCTGAAGCCGCAGGTTGGTCTTGCGGACGATCAGGTTCACGCCGAACGGTGCGGGACGCACCCCAGTGTCTGCCTCATGCCGATCGAGGCGGCCCGCGATCTCCGCGACCCAGGCCTCGAAGCCAGCGCTCGAGCGCTGGTTCAGCGCTGGGAAGGTGCCGATCACGCCAGCCTTGCAGGTCTCGACCACCAGGTCGGGGCCGGACACGAGAAACATCGGCGCGGCGATTGCCGGCACGGCGAGGCGTCCGGCGAATTGTGAAGGTATCGGCATCAATCCACGCTGAGGCGCATCGCGTGGGCATCGCGCTCCAGCGCCTCGCGGCAATCGGGTGCTGCGAGCGCCACCATCCGCCTGACCCGTTCCGCCAGGCCGAGGCCACGCAGGTCGGCGACGCCGTGCTCGGTCACGATGAGGCCGGCGTCGCTGCGAGCGGTGCTGACCGGACCGTTCAGGCGGGCGACGATCCGGCTGTGCCCGCGCGCCGTCGCCGGCAGCGCCACGATCGGCAGGCCGCCCTTGGAGCGGTGGGCGCCGCGCAGGAAATCGGCGGCGCCGCCGACCGCGCCCACATAGGTGCCGCCCGCGACTTCGGAATTGATCTGGCCGGTGAGATCGACCTCGACCGCGGAATTGAGGGCGACGAACCGGTCGATGCTGGCCAGTACGTCGCGGTCATGGGTGTAGGCGGTCGACCGGAACGCGACCGACCGATTGCGATGAGCGAAGTCGTAGGCGCGCCGTCCCCCCATGATGACGCCGGCGACGGTGACGCCGGGATCGATCGACTTGCGCGCATTGGTGACGACGCCGGCCTCCATCAAAGCGGCAGCCCGGTCGCCGAACGTCCCGGTATGGATGCCGAGGTCGCGCTTGTCGAACAACGCGGACAGGAGCGCCTCGGGCAGTGCGCCCATGCCGAACTGCAAGGTCGCCCCGTCCTCGATCAGCCCGGCGACGTGCCTGGCGATCGCCAGTTCGGTTGCCTTGGGGGCCGACTGTTCCAGCGCCAACGGCGGCCGGTCGGTCCGCACGATGTAATCCAGGTCGCTGTCGCGGATCGGCCGCTCGCCATAGGTGAACGGCGCCGCCGCGTTCACCTCGGCGATCACCAGCCGCGCGGCCGCCAGCGCCGGGATCAGATATTCATGCGCGATCGACAGGCTGTAATTGCCGTCCACATCGGCGGGCGCCAGCTGAAGCATCAGAACGTCGATCTTCAACCGCCCGCTGGCGAACAGGCCGGGCAGCTCGGAATAGTGGCACGGCAGGATGTCCAGCCTGCCGATCGCCGCCAGGCCGCGATTGCGCGCCGACCCGCAATAGCTGCGGAACCGGACACAATCGGCGTTGACGGGATCGGCGGCGTCGGAGAGCGTCATGCCGATCCAGGCGTCGAAGCCGCCGATGGCGTGGCGCTGCGCCATCAGCGCCGCGGTCAGGGCCGTCGGTTCGCCGCCGGCCTGGCCCCACAGCACCGTATCGCCAGCGCGCACGATCGCGGTGAGATCAAGCGATCCAAGGTCGAGCTCTTGCGGCACGCATCTATCCAGTCGTCATTCGGCGCCCGCGATCGGAGCATCATTCCCTAGATATCGCACTTGATATTTTCTCATTACCCTCTGATTTTTTATCGGATTTATTTGTTCGGAACGGCAAGTGGATTAGTTTGACGGCCAGATGCCTGCATAGTACGCCGAACGAATAAGCCGTAACTTACGGATACTGTTATCGGAGAAATCGATGAGACGCGCCGCCATCGTCAGTCCTCTGCGCACCGCCGTCGGCACGTTCGGGGGCTCGCTGAAATCGCTCAGCGCCGCCCATATGGCGGCCGCGGTCGTCAAGGCGGTGGTCGCGCGCAGCGGCATCGCCCCGGCCGCAATCGATGAGGTCATCTTCGCCCAGTCCTACGCCAATTCGGAGGCTCCGTGCATCGGCCGCTACGCCGCGCTGGAAGCCGGCCTGCCGATCGATGTGCCCGGATACCAGCTCGACCGCCGTTGCGGCTCGGGCCTGCAGGCGGTCATCGATGCGGCGATGCAGGTTCAGACTGGCGCCGCCGATATCGTGATCGCCGGTGGCGTCGAAAGCATGAGCAACGCCGAGTTCTATACCAACGACATGCGCTGGGGCGCGCGATCGGGATCGGTCACGATGCACGACCGTATCCAGCGGGGGCGCGAATGCTCGCAGCCGGTCTCACGCTTCGGCGTCATTTCCGGCATGATCGAAACGGCCGAAAACCTGGCCAAGGATTACGGGATCGAACGCCAGGCGGCGGACGAATTCGCCGTGCGCAGCCACCAGCGCGCCCGCGATGCCTGGGAGGCCGGCCGGTTTGACGATGAGCTCGTGCCGCTCGAAATTCCCCAGCGCAAAGGGCCGGCGACCGTCTTTGCCAAAGACGAAGGCTATCGCGCGGATGCCAGCATGGAGACGATGGCCAAGCTGAAGCCGATCATCGCGGGCGGCACCGTGACCGCGGGCAATGCCAGCCAGCAGAACGACGCGGCAGCGGCCTGCCTGGTCGTCGCCGAGGACAGGCTTGCGGAATTGGGCCTGACGCCGATGGGCTATCTGGTGGGTTGGGCGGCCGCTGGATGCGATCCGGCGCGAATGGGAATCGGTCCGGTGCCGGCCGTACGGAAGCTGTTCAAGAAGACCGGGCTCGGCTGGAACGACCTCGACCTGGTCGAGCTCAACGAAGCCTTCGCCACCCAGGTCCTGGCCGTTCTCAAGGGCTGGGAATGGAACGATCCCGACCGTCTCAACGTCAACGGCTCCGGCATTTCGCTGGGCCACCCGATCGGCGCGACCGGCGTCCGCATCATGGCCAGCCTTCTCCATGAGCTCGACCGGCGCAAGGGGCGCTATGGGCTGGAGGCGATGTGCATCGGCGGCGGCCAGGGGCTGGCGGCGATTTTCGAACGGCCCTGAGCCGACGGACAAGACATCTCGGGCTCAGCCGCCCGCGAACGGCAGCGGCTCGTCGGTCGGGGCGCCGGCCTCGGCGACGTTCAGGATCATCGAAATCGTGACATAGACCCCGCTGACGACGGTCAGGTCGGCGAGCGCCTGTTCGCCGACATGATCGCGCACCCGGATGAAGGTGGCGTCGGTCACGCGCCGCGTTGTCGACAGCTCCATGCAGTAATCATAGACCGCTGCTTCGTCGGGCTTGAGCGCGGCCGGGCGGCGTCCTGCCTTCAGATCGTTGAGCGCCGCCGGATCGAGACCGTGCCGCAGGCCCAGATCGTGATGTGCCCACCATTCGTAATCCTGGTCCCATAATCTGGCCTGTATCAGGATCGCCAGTTCGGTCAGGCGCCGGGGCAGGGGGCTTTTGCCCAGCAGATAGTGGATCAGCTCATGCAGCCGGTCGGCCATTTCGGGGCTGCGCAGCAGGAAGCTTTGCGGGCCGCTCCGCGTGCCGCCGGACACCGCGCCCAGCCGCCTGGCCAGCGCCCGCTGCGCATCGGTCATCCGGTCATCCGGTATCCAGGGCAACCGCTCCGTCATTCGCACAGGCATAGCGCAACGATGCTTCGAGTGGGATCGAATTCCCCTCACGGCCGGATGAGAAATCTTCCCTCGACCGGCGCGCATGCGCGGGCGATCCTTCTCCGGGGACAGGAGAAGACAAAATGTATGACGGCTATTACGAGGGGAAGGTTGCGCTCGTGACCGGTTCGGCGACGGGCATGGGCCGAACCACGGCGATTGAGTTCGCCCGCGCGGGCGCCAAGGTGATCGTCGCCGACTGGAACGAGGCCGCCGGCCGGGCGACCGCCGACGAAATCGTCCAGGCCGGCGGCGACGCGCATTATGTGAAGGTCGATGTCAGCAAGGAGGCGTCGGTCAAGGCGATGGTCGACAAGACCGTCGAACTGTACGGCCGCCTCGACTGCGCGTTCAACAATGCCGGCGTAATGGAGGAAAGCTCCAACCTTGCCGAACTTGAGGAGGACATGTGGGACCGCATCGTCAACGTCAACATGAAGGGCGTCTGGCTGTGCATGAAATATGAGCTGCCGGTGATGGTGGCGCAGGGCAAGGGCGCCATCGTCAACACCTCGTCGGTCAACGCGTTTCGTATCCTGCCGCGCTGTGCCGCCTATACGGCGTCGAAATTCGGCGTCATCGGCCTGACACGCACGGCGGCGGTCGAATACGGTCCGATGGGCATCCGGGTCAATGCGATCTGTCCGGGTGCGATCATGACGCCGATGATGGAAAGCGCCGTCGTCGCCGACCCGTCGCGGCTGGAGCGGATCAAGCATACCCGTCCGCTCGGGCGCGCCGCCGACCCGATCGAGATCGCCAATTCGGCGCTGTTCCTGTGCTCCGACCTGGCCCGGCACATCACCGCCCATTCGCTGCCAGTCGATGGCGGCTATATCGGCGCGGCGTAGCTCCAGGGCGTCTTGCCACTCGATCCGGACCTCGAAACGCTGCTCCACTCCCAGGGCTCGCTCGGCGTGCCCGACCTGGACGCGATGCCGCTTGCGCAGGCGCTCGCGACGCTACGTGCCGCGAAACCGCCCCAGGCGCCGCCTGCCAATGAGACCGCCTTGGTCGAGGATCGGCTGATCCCGGGCCCGGGCTGGCACCGCATCCCGATTCGCATCTATCGTCCCCCGGAACGCACGGCAATCCCGCGCGGGGTCATGCTGCATTATCACGGCGGCGGCTGGGTGGGTGGCTCGATCGGCAATGACGATATCCGCAATCACCTGACCAGCTGCCGGGCAGGGATCGTCATCGTCTCGGTCGATTACCGGCTGGCGCCGGAACACAGATTTCCCGCCGGCCTCGACGATGCCTATGCCGCCTTTGCCTGGGTCGCCGAAAACGCCGGTGCGATCGGCGCCGACCCGGCGCGCATCGCCGTCGGCGGGGCGAGCGCCGGCGGCAACCTCGCAACCGCCGTCGCCATGCTGGCGCGTGATAGGCGCGGACCGCCGATCCGCCTTCAGCTTCTGACCTATCCGATCTGCGACACGTCGCTGACCCAGGCCTCGCACCGCGAGAATGCCGACGGGCCGCTGCTCGGTAGCCGGATGATGGGCTGGTTCATCGACCAGTATCTGCAGGCCGGCGCCGATCCGGCCGACCCGCTGGTCGCCCCGTTGCGGGCGCTGGATCTGCGCGGCCTGCCGCCCGCGCTCATCGTCACCGCCGAGTGCGATCCATTGCGCGACGAGGCCGAGGCCTATGCGGCCAGGCTGCGCGATGCCGGCGTGACGGTCGCCTGCACGCGCTATGACGGCATGGTGCACGGCTTCGTCACCCGGGCGCCGGACCTGCCGCAAAGCCGGTCGGCGATGGCCCAGATCGTCGGCGTGCTCAGCGAATATCTGTGATCCTGAATCAGATCGCGTCCCAGGCGAACACGTCCTGGGTTTCCTCCGGCGGCACGAAACTCGCTTTCCAGGCCGGGATCAACTGCTCGGCCAGCTTCTCCACCGTCCAGCCGTCGGCGCGGTGGAGGGTGCGCACCGGTCGCGGCTGGCTGTAGAGATAAAGCTCGTTCCGACGTACGCCGATGATCTGCCCGTTGATCGGCTGGGCGCCGTCGCCGGCCAGGAACACCGCCAGCGGCGCGACCTGGTCGCTGCGCACCGCCTGCCGATAGGCGGCATCCTTTTCCGGCGTTGCCCGCTGTGGCGACATCCGGGTCGACGCGGCCGGTGCGACGCAGTTGGAGCGCACCCCAAAGGCCGCCATGTCGAGCGCGATGGCCCGCGACAGCCCGACGATCCCCATCTTGGCCGCCGCGTAGGGCGCCAGATTGCGCCGGCCGATCAGCGCTGTGCTGGATGTCATATGGATGTACGAGCCTGATCGCTGTTGCTGAAACAGCGGTGCCGCGGCGCGGGCGAGGTGGAAGCAGCCATAGAGATGCACCTTGACCGTCGTATCCCAATCCTCGATCGACGTCTCGGCGAACGACTTCTCGCGAATGATTCCGGCGTTGTTGACGATCGCGTCCAGGCGCCCGAACGTGTCCACGGCCTGCGCCACCATGCGCTCCGCCGCGGCCCAATCAGCGACGCTGTCGGTGTTTGCCACCGCCGCGCCGCCTTCGGACTGGATCAGCGCCACCGTTTCATGAGCCGGCGTGTCGGCGCCGCCCTCGCCAGCCAGCGACACGCCCAGATCGTTGACGACCACCTTGGCGCCCTGGCGCGCCATCAGCAGCGCGATTTCGCGCCCGATGCCGCGGCCGGCGCCGGTGACGATCACTGCCTTGCCCTCCATCGACCGTGACGCCATCGCCGTTCCCCTTCAATTTTCCCGTATGGGCCCAATTCTGTGCCGAACCGGGTGCG
>Ga0302314_10006142_pt1 | contig 21801 bp, 12 predicted proteins | sample III_Palsa_N2_3_FD_200533 | JGI IMG/M metagenome (GOLD analysis project Ga0302314, IMG submission 200533) | Peat permafrost microbial communities from Stordalen Mire near Abisko, Sweden - III_Palsa_N2_3 | ecosystem: Environmental > Terrestrial > Soil > Palsa > Peat permafrost | place: Sweden...
GGCGCTCGCCCGCCGGGTTGCGCTTGATCCAGGCGAAGAGCGCCATCTGCAACTGGTTGACGAAGCCCTGGCGCTGTTCGTCCGAGTGCAGCCCGATGAAGCTGATCACCGAGACCCTGGCCCGCTTACCGGAGGGCGGCGTGAGAAGCACAGCCGGGTCGACCGGGGTCCCGTCGCCGCCGAACAGCGGGTCGTTGACCATTGCCGCGGTCAGTCGCTCGGCCAGCTCGGCTGCGGTCTTCTCGCCCGCCGCCAGCGAGGTCACCCCCTCGGGTAGCGCGCCGAGCAGGTCGATGAACGAGCGCAGTCCGCCGCCCTTGCCGTAGAGGGCGTGGAAGCTCAGCGCGTCGCGCAGCACCGCCTGGCCGAGCTGGGCCTTTGCCGTATTGCCGTCCACCTTCGCCCTGGGGGCCAGCGCGCCGACGGCCACGTCGACCGCCGCCCGGAACTCGTCCGGATCGTCCCTGACCGCGTCGAAGTTGGGCAGCGGCTGGAAACTCAGCGGCCGGCCCGCCGTGATCCGCGGGGTCCACACCACGACGTCGGTGTTCGCGAGGTACTCGTCGGCCTTGGCCTGGTCGCCCGGTGCCCAGCCGCCAGGCGGTTCCGGCCACGGGTCGCCGAGCCGGCCCAGGTCGTTGTTGGGGTCCAGCACGACGGCCGACACACCCTGCAGCGCGCACTCCTCGACCAGGCGCCGGATCAGCACGGTCTTGCCGGAACCGGAACCGGCGAAGATGGCGGTGTGCTTGCGCAGCGCTTCGAGGCCGACGGAGAACCGCGCGCCATCTTGCGTCGCCACTCCCAGCGGAATCGACGGCAGGGGCGTAGTCGGCCCTGCGAGCACAGTCGGCTCGACGGGCACGACGGGCACGACAGGCATGAGTGGCGCCACAGGTACGACGGGAGCTAACGGGGCTACCGATGTAAGCGGCGTGGCCGGTGAGACCGACACGACCGCCTCAGGTGGCTCAGGTGACTGGGCCGGTGCGGCTGGAGAGGCCGATTCGGCGCCGAGAAGCCTCCGCAACAACTCGGTGGAGCCGGCAGGTCGGCGGGCGATGAGCCATGCTCGCAAGTCCTCTCGTCCTTCGGCGAGCAGCTCGCCCAGCGCGGCGAATACCTTCAGGTCCGCCGCGACCAGCGGCCAGACCTCGCCCCCGGCGGCCTGGAACGCCGCGATGACCTCGGCGGTCTTGGGGCCGTGCGGCCACTCGCCGTTGCGCAACAGGATCAGCTTGCGCGCGGGCACGTCGATATCCGGCGCCGCCAGGGTGCAGGCGGAGCGTATTCGGCTGATCACGGCGTTGGCGTTGCCGCTGGCGATGCCTCGCAGCGCCCAGTGCGCTTCGTCTTCCGTGCTCTCGTCGAGGATCCGGCGCAGCCGGGCGTGCAGGCCCGGCCTCGTTCCCGGCGCCGGGTCCAGCTTGTACGACCGGCCGTCACCGGTGGCCTCCGTGATCCAGGCAGTCAGGCCGGCGGCCAGCAGGCGCGGTAGCGCCCGGTCCTCATGCGCCGGGTCGAACGCGGCGTCGATCGAGGCGGCACCGACGAGCCACGCGAACCGCGCGTCGAGGTCGGCGAGGGACGTGGAGTCCGCGAGCGGCACCTCCACTGCCGGCCCCGGCCGTCCGAGCTCCGGCACCGGCCCGGCCAGCCGCTCCAACTCGACGACGACTCCGCTGCGCAGGCACTCGCGGACATGCCATTCCACCTTGCGGATCAGTGCCCGCGGGGTGAACTGGGGCGCGTCGGCGAACGCCGCCTCGGCGATCGGCCAGGTCGGGTAGGGCGGGGTGAAGCCCACCTCGCCGAAACTGGCGCCGAACCGCCGGCTCACGATGCTCCGCCCGATCCCGGCGCTGGGAATGCGGCCGATGGTGTAGGTCTCCCGGAACCGGTCGGGCACCGGCGTCGCGGCGTCGCGTTTGATGATCGCCCACGTGTCGGGCAGGCAGGCCACCACGGTCAGGGTGCGCCGGGCGGTCTCCCGCAGCGCCATCAGGCCGTCGGCGACCTGACCCAGCAGCACCGAGGCTCGCGGGTCCAGGGCCGAGTCGGCCTGGAGCACGGAGCCCGCCGACTGGGCGAAGAGCGTGTCGATCTGGTCGATCGCGATCACGGTCGGACCAGTCAGGGCCAGGAGCCTGGACAGATCGCGCACCAGCAGCTGGGCCGGCCGGCCTTCCCGGCCCATGCCCCAGAACGCACGATCCCCGGGCGTGTCACCGGCGTCCAGGGAGTTGAGGTAGGTGTACCCGACGTCCTGCGCCTTGGGATCGGCCGACCCGTGCAGCACCAGGGCACGCACCGTGTCCTGGGCTTCCTGGCCCAGCGCGCGGTCATATCGGCGCAGGGCGAGGACGAACCGGTCCAGGGTCTCCAGGGTGAGCTCTGCGCCCGCGCTCGTGCCCGTGCCGACGACCGCGTCGCGGACCTCGGCGGGCAGGCCGAGCAGCGACGCGAGCCGGTCGAAGAAGACGGCCAGTTGGGTCCGCCCGTCGGCGCCCGGCTGCAGCAGTCCGTCGACCACGCTCAGCGCGGCGCTCTCCCAGAACGCCTTGCCGTTGAGCAGGCTGACCAGGAAGAAGTATCCGCCGTCGCGCTGAATCCGCTCGCGCACCATGCCCAGCAGGTGCGTCTTGCCGGCCCCGCTCGGGCCCTGGATGACCACGCCCAGCGGACTGGATCCCGCCCGGTCGGACCGGGCCGAGTCGACGCCCTCGAAGACGCGCTCCACCGCCTCCCGGTGGAGTTCTTCCACGTGGTAGGGCGAGGCGCGCCAGACGTCGTCGGCGGTGGGCGCGGAGTTGAATCTCAGCGCGCTGAGCGCCTTGCGCTCGGCCTCGTTCACATGCCCTCGATGGACAGCGCGTGGTTGTCTTCCCCGCCGAGGGAGAGCGCGGCGTCCCGGTCCGCCTGCGTGAGTGACTTGAGATTGGCGACCGGGATGAGGTGAGCGCCTGGGGTCAGAGCGATCCGACGCAGGGCCTCGTCGGTCTCGGCGCGGTCGAACTGGGCCAGTTCGCCGCGCAGCGCGGCCAGGCCGACCCAGCCGGCGGGTTCCTTGGCCAGCTTCCGGTAGGCGGCGCGGACGGCGGAGTCGAGCGCGGCGGCGGACGCGGGGTCGGCGCCGGTCGCCGTGGCGGGAGCGCTGTCGGTGTCCGACGCGTCGATGCCTGTCTCCGGCGGCGCGAAGAAGTCCGCCAGGCTCAGCCGGCGGCGGAACAATGCCCGGTCCATCCCGGCGAGCAGAGCGAACAGTGCCCCGCCGGCCGACCCGGCCCGGGCCGGGCGCTCGGCCCGCAGCAGTTCCCGGCAGGCACCCCAGCCCTTTTCGGTCAGCTGGTGGACGTAGACGTTGCCGGCCTTCCGGCTTTCCACGTACTTCAGGTCGTTGAGGGTCCGGCGCGCCGGACCGGTCAGTGTGAACCCGGAGATCTGGGCCAGCTCCGTGTTGGTGACCTCTCGGGCCTCGGCCATCAGGACGATGAGACTCGCGATCGCGGGCACGGACAACTTAGGCAGTGCGCTGTCTACGGACATTTCGATCATTCTCCAGGGTTGGCGGGCGTCGACTGCGCAGGAGGCACTCGATCTGGGACACGACGAGGTGCACGTCGTCGAGGACTTGGGCGTTGGTGAAACGCAGTACCGCGTGGCCGTCGAGTTGGAGCCGCACATCGCGACGCCGGTCCGCCGCGTAATGCATAGCACTGCGATGTTCGGGGCCGTCGATCTCGACTACGCAGTGTTCTGTCTTCCACCACAGATCCAGGCGGTATGTCGGGGCAAGCGAGTCCGGCTGGTAGGTCTGGTTCCAGAGCCGGCCGGCTGCCCAGGAGTGATCGCGCAGAGCGGATTCCAGCGCCAGTTCGGCCGGACTGTCGGCGCGGGGCGCGCCAGTGACAGCGGGGGATCGTACGACGATGCTCTCCGACAACACGGCAGGGCGGGGCAGCGCGCCGGGTTCAGCAGGCTCCGGTTCCGCGGGCAGTTCGCGGGCGAGGCTGAGGAGATCGTCGGGCAGTTTCACTCGGTGGCCGTCTATTCGGTCGACCGACTGCGGCCGGGTGCCGGTCAGCCACACTCCCCAGCCGCTGTGCTCGGCGATCCACTCGGCCCCGGACACCAGGGTCCGTCCGTCGGACGCGGCGAGTCCTGCGGGGACCTCGATCAGTAGGACGGCGAACGCGCGGCTGTAGCCGGCCGCGATGACCCGGGCGAGCCCTGCGGCGCGAACGGCGGGGGCGAAGGCGCTCTCCTGCGACGGTTCGGTGCGGTCCTTGGGGTGGTCCCTGGGACGGCCCCGGCGCCGGAGCGAGCGCTCGGCGAGACCGGCCAGGAAAGGACCGAAGTGCGGGGAGGTCGCGGCCGTGTCCAGGGCCAGCGTCCGGACAGCGAGCACTCCGGCGCCCTGAGGTCCGGCGATCGCATCGGCACCGGGGAGCCAGTGCGGGAACAGGTCGACCGCCGCCCACTCCAATTCGTCCAGCAACGCGGTGACCTGTTCGGCGAGCGTGCCGGACCCGGCGGGCCGACAGCAGAGCACGGCGGGAGCGTTCTGCGGCAGCGGATCGAGCGACAACTGGAGCAGTTCGGGAGCGGCGCCGTCCAACCAGATCACCCGGTCGGTCGGCACATCCGCCCACCAGTCCATCCTGCTCCGCTCTCCCTGCGTCACAGCGGGCGAGTCTACCCAGAGAACTTGTCTGATCACCATCCGTCATCCGGAAAGGCCCGCCGGGCACCGCCAAACGCCGTATCGCCCCGGCTTTCCGAGGAGGAAGGCCGGGGCGATACGGGGAAGTCAGGTTCTACACCTCTGCCGGGCTGAGTTCACCGATCTGCTTGGCGATCAGCTGCTCGTGCGCCTCAAGATCCTCGCGGGCCTTGCGCGGGCTCCAGCGTCCGGCCATCGCGAAGATGAACGGCAGGAACAGGATCTGGCCGACAAGGGCTATCCACCACCAGCTCTGCCAGTTCTTCGGGTTCTTCGCCGCGGCCGACTCCACGCTGGCCCCGTACTTCTGCAGGATCGTCAGCTGCGGCTTCGCGTCGGCCACCGTGGTCAGGCCGGCCACGCCGACCTCCTGCACGGCCTGTCCGAGCAGCGCCTTGTCGTTCGGGTCCGCGGACAGCTGCGCGAACAGCTGCGGGTGGGCCGAGATGATCGCGAGTGCGGGCGCCGCCTGGACCGAGGCGGTCTTGACCGCGGTGCCGTGGTCCACCAGCGGGGTCACGCTGGTGACCACGATCGGCAGGACCGCCACCGAGAGGGCGACGACGACCCGGTTGATCCAGCCGAACACGGCCAGGCCGGTGGCGGTCGCGGCCGGGTTGTGCTTCTCGACCGTCTCGGTGAAGCTCGCCATCCACGGGCCGAAGGCGAATCCGCCTGAGGCGCCGATTCCGAGCAGCAGCACCGCGAAGGTGTAGTAGCTGGTGCCGGGCTTGGTGGCGTCCAGGGCGAAGATGGTCAGGAACACGATCGAGAACACCGCGCCGACCACCATGAACGGCTTTCGGACGCGCAGCCGGTCGGAGATGACTCCCACCGCGAGCAGGGCGACCGCGTCGGCGGCCCAGTACCAGTTGAGCAGGCCTGCCGTGCGCTGCAGGGAGTAGCCGAACACGGTGGTGAAGTACACGGTGAACGAGCCCACCGCGGCATAGTAGATCAGCAGGAAGATGCTGATCGCGAAGGCGGAGCCGACGATGTCGAGGCGGAGCATCTGGCGCCATTGGCCGGTCAGCAGGGCTTCGGTGTCCAGGCCCTTGGCGCGGGCCTCGATCAGCACTCGGTCCTTCAAGCTGACCATGATCTGGTCTCGCAGCCGCGGCGAGAGCTCGCGCAGGGCGAACAGCGCGACAGCGAAGACGACCAGACCGGTGACGCCCGCGTAGCGGATCTCGTCCTGCCAGGTGGTGGCGCCGGTGTAGGTGTGGCTGACCACCATCGTGACGACGAGGCTGCCCAGGACCGGGCCCATCGTCCAGAAGCCCATCGCGGAGGCTCGGCCCAGCTGCGGCGAGAAGTCGCGCACCAGCGCCGGGGTGGTCACCAGGATCATCCCTTCGACCAGGCTGACCACGATGATGAGCGCGGCGAACATGACCTTGCCGGACGATTCCGGGACGAAGAAGGCGACCAGCAGGCCGACCAGCAGGCTGCCGAAGACGGTGATGTTCGCCCGTCCCCAGCGGTCGGCCAGGCCTGCCGCCAGGGAGCCGAAAGCTCCCACGGCGTTGCCGATGACCGAGATGTACACGAAGTACGTGTACGTCATCTGATAGTGCGTCAGGATCGCGGTTGACACCGCGTACTGGACGTAGAGCTGGTAATACAACACAACTGTGATGGCGATCGCGATCGCCAGGTAGAAGTACCGTTTACGGCTCTCGGGGTAGTGCTGAAGCTGCCGGTCCCACAGGGCGGCCCCGAACCGGGACGGTGCCCCGGCCGGGGCGGCGGGCTCGATCGATGACGCGGACATGCTGCTGTCTCCTCATTCCTCACCTGACGGGCTGCCGGTCGCCGTCGCCGTCAGGGAGGCCGACGACGGCGTCGGGGGCGCGAGGTCGGGTCGCCTTCGGTCGCCGCCTGCGCGGTGGGCGTGGTCAGATCAGAACTCGCGGACGTGTTCGGCAAAGCATGCGTTCCATAGGGCGCCGGCAACAGGTCCAGTTCGGAGCAATTCGGATGGGTCCAGATAGTTCGGCCGATAGCGGGATGAAAGGGAACGCGAACATGGCGGCGGCGCCGACGGCGTACCGTCGGCGCGACCGCCGTAAGCGCAGGTGAGAGGCTCGGTAGGGGGCTGGTGGGAGAGCTCGCTATGGCGTGCGCAGCTCGCGGCGGAGTGGTTTTCCAGAGGCGTTGCGAGGGATCGCGTCGGCCACGCGGACCTCCCTCGGGCACTTGTAGTCAGCCAGGCGTGCCCGGCAGTAGTCGATGATCCCGGCCGCGTCGACCGTCGTCCCTGCGCGGGGGACGACGACCGCGATGATCTCCTGGCCCACCCGCTCGTCCGGTCGGCCGATGACGGCGGCGTCGTCGACGTCCGGGTGGGTGTGCAGGACCTCTTCGACCTCACGCGGGTAGACGTTGTAGCCGCCCCGGATGATGAGGTCCTTGATGCGGTCGACGATGAACAGGAAGCCGTCCGAATCCTGGTAGGCCAGGTCGCCGGTGTGCAGCCAGCCGTCCCGGACAGCTTCCGTGGTGGCGTCCGGGTTACGTAGGTAGCCCTTCATCACGTTGTGGCCGCGGATCAGGATCTCGCCGATGTTCTCGGGGCCGGGCGGGAGCACGGCGCCGTCCGGGGTGACGATCCGGATCTCCACGCCCCAGATCGGCTTGCCGATCGAGAGCGGGCGCCGGTCGCCGACCCGGTTCATCGTCGCGGTGCTGGAGGTCTCGGTCAGGCCGTAGCCCTCCAGGACGGAGACGCCGAACTTCTCCTCGAAAGCGTAGAGGACCGCGGCCGGCATGGCCGCGCCGCCGCTGCTGCCGAGGCGGAAGGAGGAGAGGTCACGGCCGGTCGTGTCGGCTGCCAGGAGCGCGTGGTACATCGTCGGGACGCCGACGAAGATGCTCACGCGGTGGCGTTCCATCGCGTCCAGGATCAGGCCGGTGTCGAACCGCGGGATCAGGACGAGCGCCGCGCCGTAGCGGACGGCGACGTTCAACATGCCGGAGAGGCCGTAGATGTGGAAGAGCGGCAGGACCGCCAGGGTCACGTCGTCCTCGGTCGCGCCGAAGTCGTTGCCGGCGGTCGTGCAGTTCATGTAGAGCTGGAAGTGGGTCAGCTCCGCGCCCTTGGGCTTGCCGGTGGTGCCGCTGGTGTAGATGATCACGGCCGTGTCGTCCGCCTTCATCGACGCGATGTCGGTGTCGGCGCTGTCGGCGGGGGCAGCGGTGAGCAGGTCGAACGGGAGCGGGGGCGGGAACTTGGCGGAGCCATCGGCTGCGGAAGCGGATGCGGCGGCGGCTGCGGGGTCGGGGAGCTCGCCGACCGCGTAAATGGGCATGCCGCCGGCCTCCTCGGCGGCCGGGGCCGCGTGCGGGAGACAGGGTGCGAAGGTGATGAACAGGCGGGCTCGGGCGTCTTGCAGCTGATAGCTGATCTCGGCGGCCTTGAGCAGCGGGTTCATCGGGAGCATGACCAGTCCGGCCTTGAGCACCCCGAAGTAGGCGACGAGGAATTGCGGCAGGTTCGGCAGCTGGACGGCCACGGTGTCGCCGCGCTCCAGGCCGGCCGAGCGGAGATTCGCCGCGACCCGGCCGGAGAGTTCGTCCAGCTGCGCGTAGGTCAGCGCGTCCTCGCCCAGGTGGCAGCAGACCCGGTCGGGGCCGGCCAGGGCCGATTCATGCACCATGGACGCCAAGTTGAAGCTCATCCAATTACTCCTCGTTGAGTGATGTACGCAGTTCCGGCCTGCGATGTGCCCAGGGCATTGCCGCCTCGACCTGCGCGCAGAGCGAGATCAGAGCGGCGTCGGCGCCGGGGCGGCCGGCCAGGGTCACGCCGATCGGCAGGCCCTGCTCGGTCCAGTGCAGCGGCAGGTTCGCGGCCGGTTGCCCGGTGGCGTTGTAAACCCCTGTGTAGGGGGTGAACGCGGTCTGCCGGGCGAGTTCGCCTTCGAAGTCGCCGTCGCCGTAGCCCGCGCCGTTGCCGAACCATTCGGGCGGTTGCGGCGGCATGGCCAGGGTCGGGGTGAGGACGGCGTCGTAGGACTGTGTCGCGGCGATCACCCGCAGGCAAAGTTGGTGCAGGGTGCCCATCGCTTCGAGCAGTTGCACACCGGAGACCTCGCGGCCGTGCTCACGCCACCAGCGTGTCATTGGGCGCAGCAGGTGTTCGTCGGCTGCGGCGACCGGTATGGTCGCCGCGCGGGCCGACCAGACGGTGTAGAAGGGCGCGCCGAAGGCCGAGCCGAACGGGATGGGGATCTCCTCGACTTCGTGTCCGAGGTCGAGGAGAAGTTTCGTCGCTGCTTCGTAGGCGGCGAGGCAGTCCGGGTCGACGGTGAGCCCGTCCGTCTTCAGGTCGGCGTAGCGGGCGATCCGGAGCTTGCCGGGGTGCCGAGCCATCGCGCCCAGGAAGGTCTCGCCTTCGGGCAGTGGCGGCGCCCAGTAGGGGTCGCCCGGCATCGGTCCGGCGAAAGCGTCGAGCATGGCGGCCGCGTCGCGCACGGTGCGGGCGAGCGGGCCGTTCACCGACAGTCCGGTCGGGTCGACGCCGAGCGGGCCGGCGCTCACCCGCCCGCGCGAGGGCTTGAAGCCGAAGATGCCGCAGGCGCTGGCCGGTATCCGCACCGAGCCGCCGCCGTCGTTGCCCTGGGCGAACGGGACCAGTCCGGCCGCGACCGCGGCGGCCGCTCCCCCGCTGGATCCGCCGGCTGAGCGGCTCAGGTCCCAGGGGGTGCGAGCCGAGGCGGCGACGTCCGAATCGGCGTATGCGTTCAGGCCGAATTCCGAGGTGGCGGTCTTGCCGAGGCTGATCGTGCCGGCTTTGCGCAGCAGGCTGACGCAGTAGGCGTCGACGGCCGGGACGAAGTCGGCGAAGGCGCGGGAGCCGAAGGTGGTGCGCACCCCGGCGGTGGGAGTCAGGTCCTTGATCGCGGTCGGCACGCCGAACAGCGGGGGCAGGTCCGACCTGTCCCCGCTCCCCTGTAACCGGCGTTCGGCCGCTCGGGCCTGCTCCCTCGCGGACTCGGCCGTCACTGTGACGAACGCCCCGATCAGGTGGTCGAGCTCGGCGATCCGGGCCAGATGATGGTCCACGAGCTCGACCGGGCTCACCTCGCCGGACCGCACCATCGCGGCCTGGGCGACCGCGTCGAAGGCGTCCAGGCCGCCGGACATCAGCGCGGCCCGCCGTCGACGTACAGGGTCTGGCCGGTGACGTAGGAGGAGTCCGGGCCGACCAGGAAGGAGACCACGCCGGCGATGTCGGCCGGGACCCCGGTACGCCGCAGCGGCACCACGGCGGCCACCGCCTCCATGAAGTGGGCCAGGTCGGTGCCCATCCGCTGGGCCGTCTGGTCGGTCATCGCGGACTCGATGAAGCCGGGGGCGACGGCGTTGACGTTGATCCCGAACTGGCCGAGCTCGATCGCCAGGGTCCGGGTGAAGCCCTGGATCCCGGCCTTCGCGGCGGAGTAGTTGGCCTGGCCGCGGTTGCCCAGCGCCGAGGTGGAGCTCAGGTTCACGATCTTGCCGTAGCGCTGGGCCGTCATGTGCCGCTGGGCCGCGCGGGAGAAGACGAACGGTCCGCGCAGGTGCACGCCGAGCACGGCGTCCCAGTCCTCGTCGGTCATCTTGAACAGCATGTTGTCGCGGATGATCCCGGCGTTGTTGACCAGGATGTCGAGCCGGCCGTACTCGGTGGCGGTGCGCTCCACGGCCGCCTCGGCCTGGTCGGTGACCGCGACGTCGCAGCCGATCCCGATCGCCGTGCCCCCGGCGGCCTGGATGGCCGCGACGGTCTCGGCGGTGTCCTGCTCGCGAAGGTCGACGACTGCCACGGCGGCGCCGTCGGCGGCCAGCCGCAGGGCCGTGGCCGCGCCGATCCCCCGGCCGGCGCCGGTGACCAGGGCCACCCGGTCGGTCAACTGAGCCATGTTCTGCTCCTATCGAAGTGTTCGAGATAATCGAGGTAGTGGGTATATGGGTGCGGATTTCCGGGGCGATGGGTCAGAACGCGCCGTCGGGGATGTCCATCAGCTGGTTGTCGGTGGCGGCCAGCGCGGCGGCGCGCGCGGCCAGTTCGGGCAGCACGGTGCCGGCGAAGAACCGGGCCACCGACGTCTTGCCGGCGTAGAAGTCCCGCTCGGTCCCGGTGGCCCCGGCGTCCAGGGCCGCGTGGGCGATCTCGGCCTGGCGGATCAGCAGCCAGCCGACGACCAGGTCGCCGACGCTGATCAGCAGGCGGGTGGTGTTCTGGCCGACCTTGTAGACCTCCGCCGGGGTGGCGGCCGAGTCCGTCTGCCAGCCGGTCATGATGGCGATCATGGCGCGTACGTCCGCCAGGGCCTCGGTCAAGGCCTTGGCCTCGGTGCCCAGCCTCTCGTCGTCGGCGATCGAGGCGAGGGTCTGCTCGATCTCGTCGAACAGGGAGTGCAGGGCGACTTCCTTGTCCCGGACGATCTTCCGGAAGAAGAAGTCCTGGCCCTGGATTCCAGTCGTGCCCTCGTACAGGGTGTCGATCTTCGTGTCGCGCAGGTACTGCTCGAAGGGGTAGTCCTGCAGATAACCCGATCCGCCGAGAGTCTGCAGGCACTGGGCGAGCAGCTCGTAGGAACGCTCGGAGCCGACGCCCTTGACGATCGGCAGCAGCAGGTCGTTGACGCCGGCGGCGTGCGCGGCGGCCGCGTCGTCGCCCTCGTGGCGGGCCAGTGTGGCGCGGTCCAGCCAGTCGGCCGTGTAGATGTACGTGGCCCGCAGTCCTTCGGCGTATGCCTTCTGCAGCATCAGCATCCGGCGTACATCAGGGTGCTGGTTGATGGTGACGCGCGGCGCGGTCTTGTCGGCCGCGCGGGTCAGGTCGGCGCCCTGCACCCGGGTGCGCGCGTAATCCAGGGCATTGAGGTACCCGGTGGACAGGGTGGCGATCGCCTTGACCCCCACCTGCATCCGCGCGCCCTCGATCACCTTGAACATCTGGGCGATGCCCTCGTGCACCTCGCCGACCAGGTAACCGACCGCGGGTTCGGTAGCCCCGAAGGTCAGCTCGCAGGTGGTGGAGACCTTCAGGCCCATCTTGCGCTCGACGTTGGTCGCGTAGACGCCGTTGCGCCCGGCGAGCTCGCCGGTCTGCGGGTCGAAGCGGAACTTGGGCACCAGGAACATCGACAGGCCCTTGGTGCCGGGTCCGGCGCCTTCGGGGCGGGCCAGCACGAAGTGCACGATGTTCTCCTCCAGGTCGTGCTCGCCGGAGGTGATGAACCGCTTGACCCCCTCGATGTGCCAGGACCCGTCGGGCTGGACCGCGGCCTTGGTGACCCCGGCGCCGACGTCCGAACCGGCCTCCGGCTCGGTCAGCACCATGCTGGCCGCCCAGCCGCGCTCCAGCATGACCTCGGCTATCCGCTGCTGGGCCGGGGTGCCCAGCTGGTAGAGCAGGTTGGCGAAGGCCGGGCCGCCGCCGAACATGAACACCGGCGCGTGCGCGCCCTGGATCATCTCGATCAGCGCCCACCACAGTGCCCGCGGGGCGGGGGTGCCGCCGAGCGCGGCCGGCAGGTCCAGCCGCCACCATTCCGCGTCCATGTAGGCCCGGTAGGAGTCGTGGAAAGCCTGCGGCATCTGGACGCTGTAGGTGGCCGGGTCGTAGACCGGCGGGTGCCGGTCGACCTCGGCGAACGAGGCGGCGACCGGTCCGGTGGCCAGTCGTTCGACCTGGGCAAGGATGTCGTGGGCGGTCTCGGCGTCGAGCTCGCCGAAGGGCCCGCGGCCCAGCGCGGCTCCGGTGCCGAACACTTCGAACAGGTTGAACTGCAGGTCTCGGAGATTGCTGCGGTAATGGCTCATGAAACCCTCCCTGGGGCTTGCGGCGGCCTGACGGCCGGATTCGTTTCAAGGTCGACGGCCAGCAGCCGGGCCAGTTCGGCGATGGTGCGGGCGGCGTCGGTGTGGTGCACCACCGCCATCCCGAGTTCGCGGGCCGGGCGGAGGTTGGCGGTGAGGTCGTCCACAAAGACGCACTGGTCAGGGCGCAGTCCGAGGGACTCGGCGCCCAGCCGGTAGATCTGGGCGGACGGTTTGCGCACCCCGACCCGGCCGGAGATCACGACTCCGTCGAACAGGTCCCGGAGTACGTCCTCCGGGTAGCCGGCCGAGCCCCAGGAGTTGGAGACCAGGCCGGTCGGGACGCCCCGGCGGCGGGCGGCGGCCACTGCGGCGCGCATGGCCGGATCAGGGCGTGCGGCGCGCATCAGCCGCACGATCAGGCCGTCCGGGCTCACGCCGAGCAACGCGCCGAGGCCGCTTTCGAAGTCGGCCTCGGGCAGTTGCCCGGTCTCCAGCCCGGTCAGCAGGTCGCGGGCCTTCGGCTCGGTGCGAAAGAGCTCGGCGACCGCTCCCGGTTCCAGTCCCTCCCCCTCGGCGAAGCGGTCGAAGGACTCGAAAACCGAGGTGGTCAGAACGCCGCCCCAGTCCACCAGCAGTCCGAGATAGGCGGGGACCGGGGCGGTGAGGCGGTCGGTCGGGCGGTCGCCTGGACGGGCGGCGGGACGGTCGATGGTCGGCATGGTCCGGGCCCTCAGGGATAGAGCCGGGAGACGGACTCGGCGACGCACACCGGCTTCTCCCCGCCCTCGCGCTCGACGGTGACCTTGGTGACCAGCTGAAAGCCGCCCTCCACCTCGGTCATCTCGACCAGTTCGACGCGGCCGCGCACCCGTGAGCCCACCGGGACGGAGGCCGGGAAACGCACCTTGTTGACGCCGTAGTTCACTCCCATCCTGACCTCCTCGACCTGGATCAGCTGGTCGCCGATGGCCGGGAGCAGGGAGAGGGTCAGGAACCCGTGGGCGATGGTCGAGCCGAACGGGCTGGCGGCGGCGCGCACCGGGTCGACGTGGATCCACTGGTGGTCCCCGGTCGCCTCGGCGAAGCGGTCGATCCGCTCCTGGTCGATCTCGATCCAGTCGCTCACACCGAGTTCGGTGCCGACGGCCGCGCGCAGGTCGGCCAGGGTCGCGTAGCTCATGCCAGACCTGCGTTCAGGGTCACGCCGCCGTCGATCACCATGGTGTGGCCGGTGATCCAGGCCGCGTCCGCGGAGCACAGGAAGGCGACCGCGCCGGCGATGTCCTCGGGCACGCCGAGGCGGCGCAGCGGGTACCCCGCGGCGACCTTCTCCTCGTGGCCGTCGTAGAGCGCCGCTGCGAAAACGGTCTTGACCACGGCCGGGGCGACCGCGTTGACCCGGACCGCCGGGGCGAGTTCGATCGCCAGCTGCTCGGTGAGGCTGATCAGGGCGGCCTTGCTGGTGCCGTAGGCGGCGATGCCCGGGGACGGGGCCAGCCCGGCCACCGAGGCGATGTTGACCACGGCCCCGCCGTGCTCGCCCATCCAGGCCCGGTGCGCCGCGCGGATCCAGCAGAGCGCGCCGATCACGTTGACCTCGAAGGTCTTGCGTACGGCGCCGAGGTCCACGCTGAGCAGCGGCCCGGGGGCGGGGTTGATCCCGGCGTTGTTGACCAGGAGGTCGAGCCGGCCGAAAGCCGCGATCGTGGCGGCCACCGCCGCCTCCTGGTGCTCGGGGTCGTCGGCCTTGCCGGCCACCCCGATCGCGTGCTCCTCGCCGCCGAGCGCGGCGACCGCCTCGGCCAGGGCCTCGGGCTTGCGCGCGGTGACGCAGACCTTGGCGCCCTCGTCCACCAGCCGTTGGGCGACGGCCAGGCCGATCCCCCTGCTCGCGCCGGTCACCAGGGCCACCGCTCCGTCCAGTCTTTCCATCTGCCGCCTGCCGTTCACGTGAGTGCTCTCGCCGATTGCCGCGCTCTTGGGTCTTCCCACTAACTGAGCGCTCGCTTAGCATTGCCGTGTTGCCGTCCTGTGTCAACGGGTCTGCGTGCCGAAATGCGGCGCGCCGGGGCAACTCCCGAGTGCGGATGTCAAGATCGAAAGGATGGCGATGAGCGCGGAACCCGATCTGCCGGTCCGGCCCGGCGCGGACGTCGCCGACCTCGCCGAGTGGCAGGGGTTCGAACCGCCTGCCGCCCGGCGCCTGCTGGTCGCCGCCGTGCAGGCCTTCGCCGAGCGGGGTTTCCACGCCACCACGACCCGCGACATAGCCGAGCGCGCCGGGATGAGCCCCGGTGGCCTCTATGTGCACTTCAAGTCGAAGGAGGAGCTGCTCTACCGGATCAGCCTGATCGGGCACGAGCAGGCGCTGGCCGTCTTGGCCGCAGCCGCGGCGAAGGGCGGGGATCCGACTTCCCGGCTGCGCCTGCTGGTGCGCGAGTTCGCCTCGTGGCACGCGCTGCACCACGCCACCACCCGGGTGATCCAGTACGAGATGGCCGCGCTCACCCCGCCGCACTTCGCAGTGATCGTCGTGCTGCGGCGCCGCATCGACCAAGTGGTCCGCGCGACGATCGAGGCGGGCGTGGCCGCCGGGGTCTTCGACGCCCCCGACATCCCGGGCGCGGCGCTGGCCATCCTGTCGCTCTCGGTGGACATCGCCCGCTGGTACCCCTCGTCGGCCCGGCGCGAGCCGACCGAGATAGGCGTGCTGTACGCAGACCTCGCGGTCCGGATGTTGCAGAGCACCGGAGGTCCGCCATGCCTCGAACCCTGATCACCGTGGACCGGGACTCGAACGAGCCCCTGTACCGCCAACTGCGCAAGGCGATAGTCGGGGACATCGCCGCCGGAACCCTGGACATCCACTCGCCGCTGCCGTCCTCGCGTCAGCTCGCCGACGAACTCGGCCTGTCCCGCAACACGATCAACGCCGCATATCAGGAACTTATCGCCGAGGGGCTTATCGACGCCCATCCCCGGCGCGGCCTGTTCATCAACCCAGATATCAAGGCACTGACCGAGCGGGCCCGGCCCGATCAGCAGCGCTCCAGCCACTCATGCATTGATCAACCACGGTCCATGTCAAAGCCCGCCCCGCACGGATTCGACTGGTCCGCCCGGCTCGGCCCGGCGCCTGTTACCGGATTGCCGCACGTCCGCAAACCTGTGGACTGGCACCGGATGCCCTTCCCCTTCGTCGTCGGCCAAGTGGATGTCACCACCTTCCCAACCCGGGCCTGGAGCCGGGCTCTGCGCGACGCGCTGCTGCCGGAGCACGCCCACGCGAGCCTGTCCGACGCCGTCTCCGCCGACGACAGCCTGCTGACGTCGGTGCTGTGCCAACATGTGTTGCCCACGCGCGGAATCTCCGCGACACCCGATCAGATATTGATCACCATGGGCTCACAGCATGCCCTGCATCTATTGGCCGCCGCCTTGTTACGGCCGGGTGGCCACGCCGGGATGGAGGAACCGGGCTATCTCGACGCCCGGCAGATCTTCACCCGGGCCGGCGCGCGGATAGTGCCCTTGCCCGTCGACGGCTCGGGCATCGTGCCGCCGACCGATCACGAAGAGCGTGAAGGCAATGCGAGTAGTGAAGGCAGTACAGGACTCGGAAAACTCGACCTGCTCTATCTGACCCCTAGCCATCACCATCCGACCAACGTCACCCTGTCGATGCCACGCCGCCACCAGATCCTGGCAGATCTGGCCGCGAGCGACACCGTCGTGATCGAGGACGACTACGACAGCGAGCTGCGCTACGCGGGCAGTCCGGCGCCCGCGCTCAAGAGCCTCGACACGACGGGCCGGGTCGTATACCTGGGCACGTTCACCAAATTCCTCGCCCCCGGCCTGCGAATGGGCTTCATGGTCGGCTCACCGGAGTTGATCGAGCGCCTGCGCGAGCGGCGGCGCTACGAGCTGCGCCACCCGCCGGGCCAGATGCAGCGCGCCCTGGCCCTGCTGATCGGCTCGGGCGAATATCAGCGCATCGTGCGGCAGTACCGGCTGCGGATGCGGCGCCAGTGGGAAGAGGTCACCGAAGCCGTGGCCACGCATCTGCCCTGGCAGGAGCCCGGTCCGGCGGGCGGCGGGAGCCTGTGGATGACCGGCCCCGAAAACCTGGACTGTCGCCGTCTCCAGGCCGCCGCACTCAGCCGCGGCGTGGTGGTGGAACGGGGCGACATCTTCTTCGCCGCGCAGCAGCCGCCGCTGAACCACTTCCGCCTGGGCTTCGGCGCGATCCCGCTCGAACGGATCGAACCGGGCGTGCGCCGGCTGGCCCGGATCACCGAGCAGCTGCTGTCCGCCAAAGGGGCCTGACAACACCCTCGACGTGTGACAGCAGTACACGGCCTTGAGCATATTGCGTGCCACGGTTGAATTCTTTCAATTTCTGATTCCGCTATTGCAGCACCCCGTAGATTGTGTCTATGGTGTGCGTCACATGCTCGTCATCTCCGTGCAACAGTTCGGCGACGAAGAGTGTGTGCCTCCTGGGTCCCGCGGTGCGGGCGTGGCCTTGCCTCCCCGTCATGAAAAGGAAGGTTCATCTTGTCTCCCTTGGACAAGAGCAGCCCGGAGGGCTTCGGCCCGTCCACCGCCCGAAGATTCCGCCATAAACTGAGGTCGGGCCTATCTGCCCTGACCACGACCGCACTCATCACCACCGCGCTGACAGCGACGGCCTTCACCGTCTCCGTCGCCGCAGCCGGCCCCGCCGCCGCAGCGAGCGGGACCGTCACCGGCGGCAACGGCGCGAGCCTGCCCTATGCCGAGGTCCTCGCCCAGAGCCAGCCCACGACCGGCACGGTCGTCGGCCCGGACTGGCTGATGGGCCAGCTCACCGACTCGGCCGTGGGCCGCGAGGCGGTCACCCTGACCGCCGGTCAGAGCCTGACCTTCACCACACCGGTCGCGACCAACTCGATCGACATCCGTTACAGCATCCCGGACACCTCGACCGGATCGACCTACACCGCACCGCTGTCGTGGTACATCAACGGAACTCAGCAGACCGACCTCACGCTGACCAACCAGTACGAGTGGCAGTACGGCTCGTATCCGTTCACGAACACGCCCAGCACCGGCGGCGAGACGATGCACCCCTTCGACGAGGTGCACCAGCTGCTGAGCACGACCTACCCGGCCGGCTCGACCTTCAAGTTCCAGATCAACTCCGAGGACAGCGCGTCCTCGTACACGATCAACCTCGCCGACTTCGAGAACGTCGCCGCGCCGCTGGCCCAGCCCGCCGGTTCGGTCTCGGTGACCAGTGAGGGCGCAGACCCCACCGGTGTGGCCAACTCCACCGCCGCCTTCAACGCCGCGATCGCCGCGGCCGGCGCCGGCGGCGTGGTCTGGATTCCGCCGGGCGAGTACAACATTCCGTGGCACATCACAGTAAATGATGTGACGCTGGAAGGTGCCGGTATGTGGTACTCCAACATCATCGGCGCCAATCCAGGGATCTACGGTCTCGGTGAGCCGGCGAGTTGCGATGTCAACCCCAGCGGCAACACCGGTTCCAGCAACGACGTCCACCTGGCCAACTTCTCCATCACCGGCCAAGTAGACAGCCGGGTCGACTGTGACCAGTACAACGGCATCGGTGGTGCGATGAACAACTCCACCATCACCAACATCTGGATCGAGCACGAAAAAGTCGGTATCTGGATGGATGGTCCGATGACCAACCTGCAGATCAGCGGCGTCCGGGTCCGGGACACCTTCGCGGACGGCATCAACCTGCACGGCGGGGTCACCGACTCGACCGTCACCAACAGCAACATCCGCAACACCGGTGACGACGGCCTCGCGTGGTGGGCCGACTCCAGCCTCGGAGCCGACGCCAACGACACGTTCTCCGACAACACCGTGCAGTCGGTCAACTTCGCCAACGGCATCGCAGGTTACGGTGGCAACAACAACACCATCACCGGCAACCTCGTCGAGGACTCCGGCCTGATCCAGGGCGGCGGCATCACCGTGGCCCAGCGCTTCACCTCGACCCCGGTCGGCCTGTACACCGTCTCGAACAACACCATGATCCGCGACGGTCAGCTCGACCCGAACTGGCAGTTCGGCGTCGGCGCGCTGTGGTTCGACGGCGAGCAGGGCGCGGTCGCGGGCCCGATCAACGTGACCAACGCGCTGATCGAACAGAGTCCATACGAAGCGATCCAATGGGTTGAGGGGACAGTCAACAACGTCAACCTCGACAATGTCAGCATCGTCGGCACAGGTACCTTCGCCCTGCAGGAACAGGATCCTGGTACAGCGTCGTTCACCAACGTCACCGCGACCGGCGTGGCCCAGGCCACTGGAAGCCAAGGCGACGTGCCGAGCTACAACTGTGAGGGCAACAGCTTCGTCGTCACAGAAGTCAGCGGCGACTCCGGGATCGATCCGGCCAACTGCAACATCGGCGACAACCCGCCGCCGGTCTTCCCGCCGTTCCCGCCGTCCACGGTGCAGGCCAGCCCGAGCGCGCTGAACTTCAGCCCGCTGGTGACCGGCTCGACCAGCCCGGCGCAGACCGTGACGGTCTCCAACCCGACCGGCACCGCCGCGTCGGTCTCCTCGATCTCGACCGCAGCTCCCTTCGCGGAGACCAACACCTGTGGTTCGTCGATCGCGGCGGGCGGCTCCTGCACAGTCAGCGTGACGTACTCCCCGAGCGCCGTCGGCGCCCAGAACGGAACCCTGTCGATCAACGCCGGCGGGGTCACCGACACCGTCACCCTGACCGGTAGCGGCGTCGCACCCGGCCCGATCCTGAGCGTCAACCCGGGCGGACTGTCATTCCCCTCGACTCTGGTCGGATCCTCGGCCGCGTCGCAGACCGTGACGGTCAGCAACACCGGTACCACCTCGGCGACCGTTTCGAGCGTCGCGGTGAGCGGTCCCTTCAGTGAGACCAACAACTGCTCGACCATCGCAGTCAACGCTTCCTGCACAGTGACCGTCGGCTTCAAGCCCACAGCAGGCGGCACCAACACCGGCACGCTGACTGTTACCAGCAACGCCAACAACAGCCCGACCACGGCGTCGCTTTCCGGCACCGGCATCTCCACGTCCACCAACCTCGCGACGCTGGCCGGCGCGACGATGACGGGCAGCAGCACGGAGTCCGGCTTCCCGGCGACGAACGCCAACGACGGAAACACCAGCACGTACTGGGAGAGCTCGGACGGCGCTGCTTACCCGCAGACGCTGGTGGCGAACCTCGGTACTTCCTACCCGCTGGGTTCGGTCACCTTGGACCTGCCGCCGTCGACCGCATGGTCGACTCGGACCGAGACGCTGTCGGTGCTCGGCTCGACCAACGGCACTTCCTACACGACCCTGGTTCCCTCGGCCACGTACACCTTCAACCCGTCCACGGGCAACACGGTGTCGTTCAACCTGCCGTCGGGCACGACTGACCAGTACCTGGAACTGTCCTTCACCGCGAACAGCGGCTGGACCGCGGCGCAGCTCTCGGAGTTCGAGATCTTCCCGGGTTCCGGCGGCGGCAGCACCGGTAGTGCGACGTTGACGGCTTCGCCGACCTCGTTGTCCTTCGGTAGCCAGGGTGTCAACACGACCAGTGCTGCTCAGACGGTGACGATCTCCAACACGGGTACGGCTGCGGCGTCGATCTCCTCGATCTCGTCCGCGTCTCCGTTCGGTGAGTCCAACACCTGTGGCAGTTCGCTGGCCGCCGGTGCCTCGTGCACGGCGAGTGTCACCTTCACCCCGACCGCCACCGGTGCGGCCTCCGGGTCCCTGACCGTGGCGAGCAACGCCACCAACGGCTCCCTCTCGGTCGCCCTGTCCGGGACCGGCACCAGCAGCGGTAGCGCCACGCTCACCGCCACGCCGACCTCGCTGGCTTTGGGCAGTGAGACCGTCGGGTCCACCAGTGCGGCGCAGACGGTGACGATCTCCAACACCGGTACGGCTGCGGCGGCGATCTCTTCGATCACCACCGGGTCCCCGTTCGCTGACACCAACACCTGTGGCAGTTCGCTGGCCGCCGGTGCCTCGTGCACGGCGAGTGTCACCTTCACCCCGACCGCCACCGGTGCCGCTTCCGGGACGCTGACCGTGGCGAGCAACGCCACCAACAGCTCCCTGACCGTGGCCCTGACCGGCACCGGCACTGCGGCCGCAACCGCGACCCTCACCGCCACGCCCACCTCGGTGGCGTTCGGCAATGAGGCGGTCGGTTCGACCTCCGCGGCGCAGACGGTGACGATCAAGAACACCGGCACCGCCACCGCGACGATCTCCTCGATCGCCGCCGGTCCGCCGTTCGCGGAGACGAACACCGCCGGTACCACGCTGGCTGCCGGTGCTTCGTTCACCGTGTCGGTCACCTTCGCCCCGACCGCGAACGGCTCGGTGTCGGCGAACCTCGCCATCACCAGCAACGCGACCGACGGCACGCTGGATGTCGGGTTGTCCGGCACCGGCACGGGCGGGACGGTCTCCCCGACCAACCTGGCCCTGGGCGCGACGCTCTCCGCGAGCAGCAGCACCCAGACGTACGTGGCGTCCAACGCCAACGACAACAACACCAGCACCTACTGGGAGGGCACCAACGGCGCCTGGCCGACCACGCTCACAGCGAACCTCGGCGCGTCCGACTCGCTGAACTACCTCGTCCTCGACCTGCCCCCGGCAACTGCCTGGTCTACCCGGACGCAGACCCTGTCTGTCCTGGGTTCGACCAACGGCAGCACCTACACCACCCTGGTCGCCTCGGCGACGTACACGTTCAACCCGTCCACCGGCAACACCGTCACCATCCAGTTGCCGTCCGGAACCACGGACCAGTACGTCGAACTGAACTTCACCGCCAACAGCGTCCAGAACGGCGCCCAGCTGTCGGAGTTCCAGATCTGGGGCACCAGCTCCGGCGGCGGCACCCTGCCGAACCTGGCACTGAACCAGCCCATCACCGCCAGCAGCAGCACCCAGACCTACGTGGCGTCGAACGCGAACGACGGCAACACCAGCACGTACTGGGAAGGCACCAACGGCGCCTGGCCCACCACCCTGGCCGTGAACCTGGGATCCTCCCAGACCCTCGGCTCCATCACCATCGACCTGCCGCCGTCCACCGCCTGGTCCACCCGGACCCAGACGCTCTCGGTCCTCGGGAGCACGAACGGCAGCACCTACACCACCCTCGTCGGCTCCGCGACGTACACCTTCAACCCCTCCACGGGCAACACGGTGACGATCTCCCTGCCCTCGGGCACCTCCGA
>Ga0302314_10006143_pt1 | contig 21801 bp, 18 predicted proteins | sample III_Palsa_N2_3_FD_200533 | JGI IMG/M metagenome (GOLD analysis project Ga0302314, IMG submission 200533) | Peat permafrost microbial communities from Stordalen Mire near Abisko, Sweden - III_Palsa_N2_3 | ecosystem: Environmental > Terrestrial > Soil > Palsa > Peat permafrost | place: Sweden...
ACCGCGAAGTCGGACTGCCAGTAGGCAAGACCCGTTCCAGCATGGATGTGGCTGGTGAAGTACCGCTCGAGGAACGCGTTCATCGCGGGGAGGTAGGGACGGATCCACTCGGCGCTCCCTTTGCGCTGCGCGAGCAGCGCGGCATGCTGCGCAAGAACCGGTTTGTGCATGTTCTCGCCGAAGCCGCCGGCGCGGCCCGGGTCGCCGTGAAGCAGTGGTCCGTTGGTCGGGTGCAGCATGATCGGCATCACGCCGTCTTCGTCCGAGTGCTCGAGAAAGTTGATGATGCTGCCCTGCTCGTACTCGAAAAACCGACCGGCTTCACCGGTATCGGCTTCCACCTGGCCGAGGACGACGCTGACGAACCAGGAGTCCCAGTCCCACAGCACGGTGGAATAGAGCGGCGAGTCCGGGCTGCTTGGCACGGTGTATGGATGCTTCAACAACCCATCGGGTTCCCGCATCATCTGCACACTGTTCTCTCGGATGTGCTCCTCGAGCAAGCGCATCCAGCGGTCAGTCATGAACGTTCTTCACTACGGGCTCCTCGGCGATGAGTCGGGCGATCGTCTCATCCTAAAGCCGCTCGCCCAAATGCAGTCAACCGGTCGACCAAATTGCGCGGGCTTGGCGATCACCGGTCGCGTCGTCGCGCGATTGCTTCGTCGAGAACACGGGCGAAGTTCGCGGGATCGTGAGCGAACCGACCGAGGAAGATCCCGTCTGCGTGGTCCAGCGGACCGAGCGTTCCCGGTCCTGCGCTTCCGCCGTAGACGACGCCGAGACTCTGGCCGGCGAACTCGTCATGGATGCGTCGCTTGACGGTGGCGATAACAGCGTTCACGTACCCGGGCTCGGCCGCCCTGTTCGCGCCGATTGCCCACCACGGTTCGTAGGCGAAGAGCGTTCGACCGAGTGGGATGCCACCGCCCTGAACGACGACCCGGATCTGCTCGAGGCAGTGATCGGCCGCGATCTCGGGGGATGACCTCGCCGGCTCGCCAATGCACAAAAGCACGCGTAACCCCGCGGCCCCGGCGGCCTCCGCCTTACGTCGAGTCTCATCGGCCGTCTCGCCGAACACGGAGAAGCGTTCGGCATGGCCGAGCTCGACGAAGTCGGCACCGATCTCGCCGAGCAATTGCATGCTGACCGCGCCGGTTGCGGCTCCGGTCTGCCACTGCCCGTCCTGTGCGCCCACCCAGCAGTCGAATTCGGCCAGGGCGGCCTTCGCCTCGAGGATGAGCGGAGCACTGGGTGCCACGAACACCCGAATGCCCAGTTCGGCAAGCTCGGGTCTGACGCTGAGAGCAGCGCGCGCGGCGGCGATCCAGAGCCCCGTCTGCTTATAGCCGAGGTACGCCTTGGTGCTCACGCCGATGTAGAGCCGCGGATCACCTTCCACGCAGTGATTCTGGCACATCCGCGAGAGACTGCACCTGTTGGTCAACCAGTCGACCGATTGACCGAATTCTGCTAACGTTGCACGCCGTGACCTACCTCTTCAATGATCCGGTCGACTTCGCCGATGAGATGGTCGAGGGGTTCGTCGCGGCCAATGCTCGATGGGTTCGCGCGGTGCGCGGTGGCGTGGTTCGTGCCGGCTCGCCCAAGCGCAGAACAGTCGCGGTGGTGATCGGCGGTGGTTCGGGGCACTATCCCGCCTTTGCCGGACTTGTCGGACCAGGTCTTGCCGCGGGCGCGGCAATGGGCAACCTCTTCGCATCGCCGTCGTCCCAGCAGGTTTACTCCGTCGCCAGCGCAGCCGATAGCGGGGGCGGTGTGCTCCTTGCCTACGGCAATTACGCCGGAGACGTTCTGAACTTCGACCAGGCCCAGGCGAAGCTTCGGAGCGATGGAATCGACTGCATGACCGTGACCGTCACCGACGACGTTTCGAGCGCGCCGCCGAATGAGAAATACAAGCGCCGCGGCGTCGCGGGTGGTCTCATCGTCTATAAGATCGCGGGCGCCGCTGCGGACAACGGATCGACGCTCGTGGAGGTCGCCGAAGTAGCAGCGCGGGCCAATTCGCGGACCAGCACGATTGGTGTCGCGTTTTCCGGCTGCACCCTCCCTGGCGCGCCGGGGCCGCTGTTCACCGTCACCCCCGGCGTCATGGAAGTCGGCATGGGAATTCATGGCGAGCCCGGACTCGGTGAGGCGCCTTACCCGACGGCCGACGAGCTGGCCGAGCTTTTCGTCGACCGCCTCGTTGCCGAGGTTCCGAACGGGACCGAACTCTCGCGCGCTCGAGTGATACTCATTCTCAACGGTCTCGGCTCCATCAAGTACGAGGAGCTGTTCGTCGTGTACCGGCGGGTAGCAGCCCTCGTCGCGCAGCGCGGAATCACGATTGTGGATTCCCCCGTCGGCGAGTTCGTTACCAGCTTCGAAATGGCAGGAGCATCCCTCACGGTGTGCTGGCTCGACGACGAGCTGGAGCGCCTGTGGCTGGCTCCGGCGACAAGCCCTGCTTTCACTCAGGTGGGGCGCGAGGGAGATGCGGGCATGCTTCTCGCGGCCGGCGGATCGGTTCGGAACGACGACGCCACGGCCCGTTCCGGGGCAGCCGTCGAGCGGCCGACTGTCGCCGCTACTCCTGATGCTCCCGATGCGACAAGCGAATCCCGCCACCTTGCGGCGTGGATCGCGGCCGCACTGAGCGACGGCGAGGAGGCGATCGCGAGCGCGGAGGCCGAGCTGGGTCGGCTCGACGCGATTGCCGGCGACGGCGACCACGGGATCGGCATGCACCGGGGCATTTCCGCGGCGCGCAACGCCGCGGCGAATGCTGTTGCCGGCGACGCGGGGGCGGGGACCACACTCACCCGCGCCGGGGAGGCCTGGGCCGACCGCGCCGGCGGAACATCCGGTGCCATTTGGGGCATCATCCTTCGAACCGTGGGTGAGCAGATAGGCGACTCGAGCACTCCGGATGTCGCGGGCTTGGCGAGCGCGGTCGCAGCCGCAGAGTCAGCCGTCGCAAACTTCGGCCACGTGTCGCTCGGAGACAAGACCATCTACGACGCCATGGTGCCGTTCGGAGAGTCTCTCGCCGCGTCGGTCGATTCCGGTGATTCGGCTTACACGGCCTGGATACGCGCAAGCGATGTCGCCGACGAGGCAGCGAAAGCGACAGCGCTGCTCGTGCCGCAGGTCGGTCGCGCGCGCCCGCACGCACAGAAAAGCGTCGGCACGATCGATCCAGGCGCCGCCTCATTTGCACTGCTCATAAGAGCGGTGGCACGTCGCCATGGTGGCGCAACGTTCGACTCCACGAAGGATGAGGCAGGTAATGAGTGAGCAACAGAAATCCGGATGGCGCATCGTGGTCGGATCGGATGACGCCGGGTTCGGCTACAAAGAGGCACTCAAGAAGGACCTCGAAGCGAGCGGACTCGTCGCGTCGGTGGTCGATGTCGGCGTCGACGCGAACGGGCATACTGCCTACCCGACGGTTGCGATCGAGGCGGCCGAACTGGTCGCGAACGGCGATGCCGATCGCGCACTGCTGATCTGCGGGACGGGGCTGGGAGTCGCGATCTCGGCCAATAAGGTTCCCGGAATTCGCGCCGCGACTGCTCACGATAGCTATTCGGTCGAGCGCGCAGTGCTCAGCAACAACGCCCAGGTTCTGACCATGGGCCAGCGAGTCATCGGCCTCGAGCTCGCCCGTCGTCTCGTTCGCGAGTGGCTGACCTACCGGTTCGATGAATCATCGGCGTCGGCTGAGAAGGTGCAGGTTCTCACGGATTACGAGGCGAGCACGACTTCCGAATCCACTGCTAGAGGATACGCGTGAGCCTTTCCTGCGCGTGATCTGAACCGGTCGGCTGGAAGAAGTAGTGCTCTCCGGGCCCGAGTTCGATGGGCGCTGCTCCCGTCAGCTCGAGCCGAGCGGTCGAGCCGGTCGGTACCGTCATGACGACGTCCAGACCATCCGCCGTGGCTATCCAGGAAATCGCGACTGTGCCGTACGGCGACTCATGCCGGGCCGAGGCCTCCGTGATGCCACCGCCCGGTCGCGGCGCAAACGTGATCTCGCGATAGCCGGGGGTCGCTGCTTGGAGGCCGGCGATCGTGCGATGCATCCAGTCGGCGACGGCACCGAGCGCATAGTGGTTGAAAGATGTCATCGTTCCCGGGTTCACCGTCCCGTCGGGCTGGAGGGCATCCCAGCGCTCCCAGATCGTCGTCGCGCCCTGATCGACGGCGTACAACCAGGATGGGCACTCGCGCTCCAGCAGCAGGTCGTATGCACGGTCCGTGTGACCGGTCATCGTCAGTGCGTCGGAGACTGCGGGTGTCCCCGCGAATCCGGTCGCGATGCGGTTGCCGGCATCCGCAACCAGCTGGGAGAGTCGTTGTCCGGCGTTCTCGAACAACTCGTCGGGGACGAGCCCGAACTTGATTGCGAGCGAGTATGCGGTCTGGGCGTCGCTCGAGAGAGCGCCCGAGGGGTCGAGATACTCGGTGATGAAGGCGGCGCGAATGGCAGCGGCGAGTTCACGGTAATGGGCGGCATCACCCGCGCGCCCCAACACTTCCGCGGTTTTCGCGAGGTGGCTTGCCGACCAGGCGAAGTACGCGGTTGCCACAAGGTAGCGATCGGTCTTCGCATCGGCCGGGTCCTGGGGAGGCGCGCTCGGGTCGAGCCAGTCGCCGAGCTGGTAGCCCTCGTTCCAGAGGTGGTCATCGCCGGCCAGGCGGTCGACGAGGTCCACCCAGAGTTTGGCGCTTTCGAACTGCCTCTCGAGAATTCCGGCGTCCCCGAATCGCTCATAGAGCGTCCACGGGGTGAGCACCGCAACGTCACCCCATACGGCACCCGGACGTATCGGCGTCCACTTGCCATGCGCGGGGATGACCGGCACGTACCAGGGCACCGTACCGTCGGGCAGCTGCTCGATGGCGACATCCCGAAGCCACGAGTCGAGCATTCCGGAACAGTCGTAGAGGTAGCTCGCGGTCGGCGCGAACACCTGGATGTCTCCCGTCCATCCGACCCGCTCGTCGCGCTGGGGACAGTCCGTGGGAATGTCGACGAAATTGCCCCGCATGCCCCACACCACGTTCTCGTGCAGCTGGTTGACCGAGGCATCCGAGCAGCTGAACCAGCCGATGCGTTCCATGTCGGTGTGGTACACCCGGGCCACGATGTTGCCGCTCTCGATCGCGGAAGCCAGGTCGCCCGGCCACCCGTCGACAGTTGCGTAGCGGAAGCCGTGGATGGTGAATCGAGGCTCCCAGGTCTCGGTCGGTCTGCCGGCAAGAACGTAACGATCCGTCGATTTCGCCGACCGCAGGGGTCGGGTGTAGAGCTCGCCTTCCTGCAGGATTTCCGCGGTAGAGATCGTCACTGCGTCGCCACGTGCGCCAGCGACGGTGATGCGCAGCCGGCCGACCAGGTTCTGTCCGAAGTCGAGCAGCTGTTTTCCACCCGGCGTCGTCGTGAGCGAGATGGGCAACACCTCTTCGGTGCAGCGCACCGGCGGGCTGACGGGGGCAACGAGTGTCGCGGGATCCCGGTGGCGGGTCTGGGCGCGCTCCCAACCGCTGTCGTCGAAGTCACCGTTGGACCAGCCGTCGATCTCCTCCCGAGCGTCATAGGTTTCGCCGTCGTAGATGCCCGAAGCGATGATCGGCCCTGGCGATACTCGCCACGTGTTATCCGTCGCGATGATGTCGATCGAACCATCCGCGTAGCGCAGCTCGAGCTGCGCGATCAACCCGATGTCATAGCCGAAGACGTTGTGGAAGCCGCCGTACCAGCCCATTCGTCCGCGGTACCAGCCATCGCCGAGCCACGCTCCGATCGCATTGCGCCCGGACACGATGAGGTCGGTCACGTCATACGTCGAGTACTTGAGGCGAGAGGCGTACGACGTCCATCCAGGAGCCATCGCTTCACGGCCGATCCTCCGACCGTTGAGTTCGACCTCGCAGACGCCATGAGCAGACACGTACAACCGTGCTGAGGTGGGGGTGGTTTGTGGCTCGAACCCTCGGCGTACAAGCGGTGGCCTGCGTTCGTCGGAATCGGGATCCTCGTTCCAGGTCGGACCGACCGGACGGGCGATCCAGTCAGACGCGGCGAGCAGCCCGGTCTCGAAGAAAACGGAGTCGCTCCAATCCGACGGCTCGTCATCAGCGCCCCACACGCGCACACGGACCGAACCGCCGTCGCGCGATCCCAGTTCCTCGAACGGCCATGCCACCAGGACGGACTCGCTGGACTCCGTCCGTCCGCTCGAACTCACCCCGGCGGCGGCGAGGAACTCGATCTCGTAGGCAGCTTGTCGCCACTCTGATCCACCCACGTTCTTCCAGGACAGCCGGGGCGCGCGTTCGCCGATCCCGAGTGGCTCGCGATGGTGTTCAAGCGTGAGAAATCCGGGGATTGCCGACACTGGCACTGTGGTCCTTCCAGAAAATTAGCGAGTTCGCCGATGCACAGGTGCGCGATCGTGGAACCGGTCCGGGATGTATTCTAATATTGGCCGACCGGTTGACCTATTTTGATCGACTCACGTCGCGCCCATCAAAACTGTTGATTTGCTCATCGAGGAGTGGTGCCTTGCCCGTCATGGACCTCACGACAACCTGGCTCAACCCCGACACCCGACCGAGCTGGCTGGAGACCACTGCGGTGGGACGGTTTCACCTCGACGTCGCTGGCGCGAAGTTCGAGCGACACCACCACACCGACCACGAACTCTGGTTCATTGTCGCAGGCAAGGGCAAGGTGCTGACAGATGGATCCGAGCACTATGTCCAAGCCGGCGACCTCGTCGTGACGCGCGCCGGTGACAGTCATGACTTCGTCGAGATCTACGAAACCATCGACGGGCTCTTCATCGAGACCGGGCAGCCTGTGGCGGGAACGGCGGGTCACCTGTACGAGAACGACGGCGACCGGGCCGGGCACGACGTGCGGGTTGCTCCCGTCCCAGCAGATTTTCCGATGAGAGAGGTTGCGCAATGAGGCTTGAAGGCAAGCGAGCGATTGTCACGGGAGCAGCGGGTGCGCTCGGGCGGGTGATCGCCGAAGCGCTCGCCGCGGAGGGCGCATCGGTCGCCGGGCTCGACCTGGATGCGGTCGGGCTGGACAACACTGCGGCGCTGGTCGAGGCGCGGGGTCAGAGAGCGCTGGGTCGACGCGCCGACCTGACGGACTTCGACGCGGTCCAGCGCGCGGTCGCCGAGATCGAGGCCGAGTGGGGCCCCGCCGACATCCTGCTGAACGGAGCGGGGGGCGGAGCGGTGAGTTTTTTCCATGAGATGTCGTACGAGACCTGGACCACGCAGATCGACCGCAACCTGAACTCCGTCTTCAACGTCACGCGCGCGGTGCTTCCCGGCATGCTCGACCAGCACTTCGGACGCATCATCAACATCGCCTCCGTCGCAGCCATAGCGGGCGGGCGCCTGGTGCGCGGAGCGACGGCGTACGCAACGGCAAAAGCTGGCGTCGTAGGGCTGACAAAAGCGCTCGCGATCGAGGTCGCGGAGCAGGGGGTGACCGTCAACTGCCTCGCCCCGGGTGCCCAGGGCACCAACGCTCGCGATAAGGACACCCCGGAGCGTCGCGAGGCGTTGCTCTCCCAGATTCCGACGCGCCTGCTCGGGCGTCCCGAGGACCTGGCGCAGACCGTCATCTTCCTGTCCGCTCCCGAATCCGTCAACATCACCGGGGTCATCCTGCCGCTCGATGGCGGACATTCGATCTGAGACCGTTGGTCCCGCGGCGAAGAAACGCTACAGACCAGAAGAGAAAGGGTACGGCGTCATGAACGCGAGACTTGAGCGTGGCAAGGCCAAATTCGATGAGGTATACGGACCGGGAAAATCCAATGGGCTGATCGAGATGCAGACCGGGCTCGCGCAGGATCTCGCGCGGTACGGGATCGAGTTCAACTTCGGCGACATCTACTCGCGCCCTGGCCTGACGCTCGCGCAGCGAGAGCTCGCGACGATCGCTGCCCTGGTGGCCCTCGGCGGCCTGGAACCGCAGCTGCGCGGGCATACCCGTGCCGCTCTCACTGCCGGGCTCTCGCCGACCGAGATCATCGAGACCGTCATTCACACGGTGCAGTACTCGGGATTTCCCCGAGCGTTGAACGCCATCCGCGTGGTGACTGACACGCTTGCCGAGTCCGGTGTCGAGATCCCCCCGCCCACCGAATCGCTGGACACATGATGGGCATCGGCCTCAGCACCTACTCCTTCTTCTGGCGGCACTCGGAACGGGTGAGTAATCCGCTCGACCTGCCCGCGATGCTCGTGGAGACGGCGAAGACCGGCGTCGACACGTTCCAGATCTGTGACTTCCCGGCGATCGAGACGTTGAGCGAAGCCGAACTCCTCGAGCTCCGCGCGCTCGCGGACCGGCTGGGCCTCCGTCTCGAGCTCGGAGTGCGGGGTGTGCGGGCCGATGCGCTCGCGCGGTACCTGCGTCTCGCCATCCCGCTGGGGGTGACGCTGGTCCGTTCGATGATCTACACGTCCGACGACCATCCCTCCATCGACGCAGCGAGAAGCGAGTTACTCGTGGCCATGCCCGGCTTCGAGGCCGCGGGGGTCACGCTCGCCCTTGAGACCTATGAGCAGGTCAGCACCAGCGAACTCGTCGATTTGATCGAGTCGGTGGCAAGTCCGAATCTCGGGATCTGCCTGGATGTCGCAAACGTGATCGCCCGACTCGAAGACCAGGTCAGCGTGATCGATCGCGTCGCGCCGTTCGTCAAGAACCTGCACTCCAAGGATTTCCAGTTCGTGCGTGCCGACGGCCTGGTTGGTTTCGCGCTGGTTGGCGCGGAGCTCGGCGAGGGTCTGCTCGACCTCGATCATCTCTTCGACACAGTGCGCCCCTTCGAGCGGGGGGTGAGCGTGATCGTCGAACACTGGCTGCCCTGGCAGGGCAGCGAACGGTCGACGGTCGCGCTCGAGGACGACTGGACCTCGCGCTCGGTCCGGGTCTTGAAATCGATTCAAGAGGCCTACAAGTCAACCGGTTGACCAATTGGCATTATGGTCGATAGTGTTGGGCGAACTCGGGAGAACCCCGATAAGGAGCAAGAGGCATGTCAGGACAATCAACGGTGACCGTCATCGGTGCCGGCGGCAAGATGGGGATGCGGGTATCCGCCAATCTCGCGAAGAGCGGCTACGAGACACGCTTTGTCGAGAACTCGCCGAACGGTCGCGCACGCGTGACCGAGGCCGGTCGCGAACTGGGTGAACTCGACGACCTCGTGCCAACCAGTGACTTCGTAATTCTCGCCGTACCGGACATCGCCCTCGGCGTGGTGTCCTCGGCCGTTGTACCCATGATGAAGTCCGGCGCGACTCTCCTGACACTCGACCCGGCCGCAGCGTACGCGGGTCTGCTCACGCAGCGGCCCGAGGTGGTCCAGGCCGTTGCGCACCCCTGCCACCCCTCGGTGTTCCTCGAGCGCACCTCACCCGAGCAGTATCAGGACACCTTCGGCGGGGTCTCCGCACCCCAGAACGTGATCGCCGCGATCGAGAACGGCGATGAGGCCCAGAAGACCGCAGTCGGCGATGTCATCCGCGTGATCTACGGGCCCGTCATCGACGTCTTCTGGGTGACGGTCAAGCAGCTCGCGTTCCTGGAGCCGACCCTGGTCGAAACCGTCGCGTGCATGGTCGGCACCCTGCTGCGTGACGCACTATGGGAGACCGTCAACACCGTCGGCGTGCCTCAGGAGGCGGCGCAGGCAATTCTTTTCGGCCACATCCAGATCGCACTCACCAACGCGCTCCGTGGATCGAACCCGTTCTCGGACGCGTGTGAGATCGCGATGGACTACGGTCGCGAATCCATCATCAAGGATGACTGGCGCAAGATCTTCGACGAGCGCGAGCTCGACGGCGTGGTTGCACGCATGTTGAAGCTCGACCCGGTTGCCAACTAGCGGTGCCACGCGACTGACGTTCCGCCCAAGGACTCGGCTGCCGTGACTATATGATCGCTCCATGACGGACTCCAAGAAGATCGAGTTCACGAACGCTCGGCTAAGGCCCGTAGAGCGCACGTCCACGGCGAGCGTGGTCGCTCGGCAACTGCTTGACGAGCTGGGCAAGGAGCAGTTCGTCTCCGGCACCAGGCTGCCGTCCGAACGGGAGATGGCGGACACACTCGGCGTAGGCCGCTCCACGTTGCGCGAGGCGATGTCTGCACTCGATCTGCTTGGGATCATCGAGGTGCGTCCCGGTTCCGGCTCGTACCTTCGCGCCGACAGTTCTCAGCTTCTGCCGCAGGCGCTCAAATGGGGCCTAATGCTCGGTCAGCCGGAGAACCAGGATCTCATCGAGGTGCGTGAGCATCTCGAGATCCTGGCGGCAAAGCTTGCTGCCACCCGCGCGACAGACGATGACGTCGCTCGTCTAGAAGTGCTGATCGAGGCCATGAAGGATGCTGGCTCGAATGTCGAGGCTTTTGTCGATGCCGACATCGCATTCCATCTCGAGACCGCGGTGATCGCACGCAACTCGGTGCTCGAAGGGGTGCTCGAAAGCATCCGCGCCCTGCTCGAGGCCTGGTTCGATCGCACGCTGCGCGTCGAGGGAACGATGAGCGCGACGCTGCGCGAACATGAGCTGGTGTTCGACGCCATCAGGAATCGCGATCCCATCGAGGCCGAGAACAGGATGAAGTCGCTGATGGAAGCGGCGGACCTGCGACTCAAGCGCACGCTCTAGGCGCCGGGCGCTCGCGCCAACCTCACTTCACGGGCTTGGGCGGCCTGCTCGCAGCTTCGATGATGCCGGTTCGCCCGATCTCGCTGAGACGCTCCAGCTGTTCGGGTTCCAGCTGCGCCGCGAGGTCGACGGCGGCGGCGCTCCTGGCCAGCTCAGCTGCCGATTCCGGGCCCACGATGGCGGCGGCAACGGTCGGCCGCGAGATCACCCAGGCCAGCGCCAGTTCCGCGGGGTCGTGGCCCCATTCGGATCCCAGCGCATCCAGTTCTTCCGCTGCTGCCAACTGTGACGGGGTGAAAGCGCCTCCACCCCAGCGCTTCTCACCCGACCAGTCGCGTTCGCGTGCCACGCGCCCGGCAAGCAGGCCGCCAGCGAGCGGGCTGAAGACGATCAGCGAGAGGTCGAATTCGCGAGCCACCGGAATGATCTCGGTTTCGACCTGGCGTGCAACCATGCTGTAGCGCACCTGCAGGCAGACCGGCGGCAGAAGGTTCCGATGATCGCTGATCCACAGCGCGTGCATGGTCTGCCAGGCGGGAAAAGTCGACAGTGCCCAACTCCGGGTCTTGCCGGCCCGGATCAGGTCGTCCAGTGCGGCAACGGTCTGCTCGAGTGGCGTGTTCGGGTCGGGGTGGTGCGCGTAGAAGATGTCGACGTGATCCGTGCGCAGGCGCCGGAGGCTGTGATCCAACTGCTCGAACAGGTGGCGACGGGAAAGACCACGATCGTTGACGCCCGGCCCGACAGGCTCGCTCGCCTTGGTCGACAGGATGATGTCGTCGCGCCGGCTTCCAAGCACGGCACCGATCAGCTCCTCGGCTGACTTGCGGTCGGCGGCCGGGGGAACACCAGGTCGGTCGAAGTGCGGCAGATTGCCGTAGGCGTTCGCCGTGTCGATGGCGTTGATGCCGATGTCGAGTGCCGCGCCGATCAGGGAATCGACGTCGCGCTCGACCGGAGCAACGCCGAACAGCGCCGTGCCGAGCACGAGCCGCGAGACACGCATGCCCGAGGTGCCGAGGGTGGAATAGTGCACGTGCTGCTCCTAGTTCGCTGCGGTTTCAGGAAGGGTGCGGTCGACGAAGACCTGCGGGCTCGCCAGGCGCCGAACTCGGCCGACATTCTCAAGCGTCGCCGTGTCGTCTGTCATGATGCCGAGAACGAGCAAGGCGTCCGGCGCCGAGTCCGAAGCTCGGAGACCGTCGACGCGGTCACCCGCTCGAACGCGGATCACCTTCTTGCCGCGCAGTTCGCCGAGGGCGAGAAGCGCCTCGAAAACCGGGGTATCGATGTCGTCGGTGCTGCCGATCGTAACGCGCTCCACGTCACACACTGCCAACGCGGCGACGGCAGCGACAGTCCATGCCGCCGCGAAGGCCGTGCCATCGCGGTCGCTCGTCGAACGCCAATCCGCGCGCGGATCACGAACGGTCCCGGCCGGTGGCCAGGAGTCGAACGTCGGACGGAACGTCACCGGCCCGATCAATAGCTCGCGGTTGCCGGCGATCCGGCGGGTGTCGTCGACGATCGCCCGGAAACTCCGGGTCGAACTGGTGAGCGCCCTCCGGTCGTCGTCGTGGGAGGCGACTGCCAGCGGCACGGCCACGATCTCGAGCGGATCGGGAACGCTGCCCACCGCATTGAGGCTCGCGAAGTTCGCCCGGGTTCCGCCACCCACGGTGATGCCCGATGCGATGAAGGCCGGGGTCGCCGCCAGTGCCGCGGATGTTGTGGGCAAGCCCCGCTCGAAGAGCAGCACGGAACCGGCGTGGCCGCGAAGTATTTGCGCGAGTTCGACCAGGGAAGCGTCGTCGTCGGCTGTCGCGTCCACCGCCTTCGCGTCCACGGACACGACGGCGTCCGTCCCGACGCGCTCGACCAGCTCGAGATCATTGGCGAGGTCGGCGCGCCACGTCGTCGACGCCAGATCGACGAACAGGTGCAGGTAGTCGGGACGGAGGGCACGCAGCCGCTCGACCGCGGCACCGTTGCGCTGGCCGCCCCGGTGTCGCAGGCCAAGCCGCGGCATCCGGTGCGATTCTGGTTCGTCGACCAATCTCGCCGGCGCTTCGGCCTGCTTCGGCCGGTCGGTCGGGACGGCCTCGCCAGTGCTGGAAGAAGAAACCCGAAACGAGATCGAGTAGGCGCGGACATCGCCGGCGTGCAGCGAGATGGGCTGTGGATCGGAAAGTGGCGGGCAGTACGACTTGAACGTGGAGTCAGCCCAGTTGCGCTGGTCCTCCAGTTCGAAGCGATCGCCGGTGAAGTCGATCGTGACATGACCCCCGTCGATCTCGAGACCCAGGCGCTGGTAACCCGACGCGACCCGCTCGATGGTGATCCGGTCCGCGAGTTCGACAGGACCGGCATCCGTCTCGAACGACGGTGCGAGATCGGCCCGTTCGTGCAGGATGCATGGACCCGCCCTCGACACCTCGACATCCGCGCGCGCTGTCACACGGAAGCTGACCAGGAGGGAGTCGTCGACGACGGCAACCTTGCCGGTTAACTCCAGCGGAGCTTCATCGACAAATCCTGCCAGCAACAGAGCGTCATCCGTCGCGCGCCCGCCGGAATAGTCGAGGTGCACCCGCGGGGTGCCCCAGTCGAGGTCACGGACCGAGAAGAACACACGAGTTGCGACGCGGTCGCCCGAATGACGAACATTCTCCAGGCCGTGGCCGGTCGCGAGAAACGACCAGTCGCCCATCGAATATTCCCGCTGGTCCTGGTCGGAGTCGGGCTCTCCCCATTGGGAATCGGGCCGGCTGCGTTGCGTCACGCTCTTGTTCTACGGCATCTGTTCGTATGCAGGCAACGTGAGAAAGTCGGTGAAGTCCTCTGATAGTGCCATGTCGCTGAAAAGGGCGACGGCATCCGGGAAACGCCCGGCCTCGAATCGCGCCTCGCCGAACTCGCTGCGGATGCGGGCCAGTTCCTCGTCGATGATCGCCTGGACGAGCGGTCGGTCGATGGTCCGGCCGTCAGAGAGACTGACCGCGTTGGCGATCCACTGCCACACCTGGGCACGGCTGATCTCCGCGGTGGCGGCGTCCTCCATCATGTTGTCGACGCCGACAGCTCCCTGGCCGCCGAGCCAGGATTCGATATACAGCAGGGCGACCCGGATATCGCTTCGAAGGCCGGCCTCCGTGACCTCGCCCGGAGTTCCGGCGATGTCGAGGAGTTGCGCCGCCGTCACGTGCACATCGTCGCGGAGCCGGTCGAGTTGGTTGGGCTTCGCACCGAGAACGGCGTCGAATGCCTCCTTGCATAGCGCCACCATGTCGGGGTGGGCAACCCAGGAGCCGTCGAAGCCGTCGTTCGCCTCGCGCGTCTTGTCGGCGAGAACCTTGGCGAAGGCTGCGGCATTGACTTCGGGGTCACGGCGGTTGGGGATGAACGCGGCCATCCCCCCGATGGCGTGTGCACCGCGCCGGTGGCACGTGCTGACCAATAACTCGGTGTAGAACCGCATGAACGGCACCGTCATGCTGACCGTGTTGCGGTCTGGCAGCACGTATTCAGAGCCGCGAGTTCGCAGCTTCTTGATGGCGCTGAACATGTAATCCCACCGGCCCGCATTGAGTCCGGCAGAGTGGTCGCGCAGCTCGTAGAGAATTTCTTCCATCTCGAACGCGGCCGGGAATGTCTCGATGAGCACGGTCGCGCGGATGGTCCCGTGTGGCAGGTCGAGATATTCCTCGGAGAAGGTGAACACGTCGTCCCAGAGGCGAGCCTCGAGATGGCTCTCCATCTTGGGCAGGTAGAAATACGGGCCGCTTCCGCGCTCGAGCTGCAGTTTGGCGCAGTGGAAGAAGTAGAGACCGAAGTCGAACAGGCTCGCGGACATCCGCTCGCCCGTGATCAGCAGGTGCTTCTCGGTCAGGTGCCAGCCGCGCGGTCGGACGACGATGGTCGGAAGCTCGGTTCCCGACCCTCCCAGCGAGTACTGCTTGCCCTCATCTGAAACAAAGTCGATCTTGCCGGTGATGGCCGCCTTCAGGTTCGCCTGGCCCTCGAGCATATTCTGCCAGAGCGGAGTATTCGCGTCCTCGAAATCGGCGAGCCAGACTTTTGCCCCGGAGTTGAGGGCGTTGACCGTCATCTTGCGCTCGGTCGGTCCGGTGATCTCGACGCGCCGGTCAACCAGGCCCGGCGCTGGCGGCGCGACCTTCCAGTCGGGGTCGGTGCGCACCGATGACGTCTCGGGCAGAAAGCCGAACGAGGCGCCGGCGGCGAGTTGCTCGTAGCGAGCGTCGCGTGCCTGCAGACACGATCGCCGGGTCGTCTCGAATCGTTCGTGCAGTTGGGAGAGAAAGGCCAAAGCGCTGGCGGTGAGTACATCCTGACGGAGGTCATTGGACGTGCCAGCGGGTTCGACCGTGCGGATGTCTGTCATACCAGTCTTTCTGCGGGGGTCGTCTGCACGCTAGCAGAGGGCAACATTATTGGTCAACCAGTTGAACGGTTGACCAAAACTTTCCGAGGACAATACGCTGGAGAGATTCGCGCCCCGATGATGAGGAGAGACATGTCAGCACTTGTTGGAATTCAGATGGGAGCGATCAGCCCGTTCGACGAAGGCGTGCCAGAGGTCCTCGACATCGTCCAGTCCGACGCCGGTGTCAACGCGGTCTTCATCGCGACGCAGAGCTTCGACCGCGGCGTGCAGGGCAGGCAGGTCGACTGGCGGCCCTGGCCGGGTCACGGTCCGAAAGAGCGCGAGGATCACCACGGCGGCTCATACGTGACGCAGCATGACGAGTTGTATCGATCGACCGTCCTGAAGCCGTACCGCGCGCCCGACCAGGAGTTGGTCGACTTCGACGTCCTCGAACGGATCATTCCCGCCGCGCACGAACGCGACATCGAGGTGTATTCGTTCGTCCTCGAGAACACCCACTCCGGACTGACCCGAGCCGTACCGAACTGGCCACAGGTGCTGCAGCTCGATGCGTGGGGACGCAGCGATGTATACGCGTGCCTGCGCAATCCCGACTACATCAACTGGTGGCTCGCCCTGACCGAAGACCAGGTGCGCAACTACGATCTCGACGGCATCATGTTCGGTTCCGAGCGCAACGGACCACTCGGTAACGTGCTCGGCAACGGCGGCTTCGCGCGAGACGGCATGGCGTACTGCTTTTGCCAGTACTGCGTCGCAGCGGGCGAGGAACGCGGAATCGATGCCCGCCGCGCTGCGGAGGGCTATCGTCGGCTGTTCGAGCTGGCGCGGGCCGAGGCGCCCGGTCCCGCTGAGGACAGCAGTTTCATCCGCTTCATCCGCCTGCTGATGCAGTTCCCGGAAATAGTGGCTTGGGACCAACTCTTCCAGGACGGGTACGAAGCGCTGCAGAAGCGTCTCTATGGCGCCATCAAATTCCTGAACCCTGACCTGCAGGTCGGCTGGCACGTGTGGCACCACAATTCGTTCTCGCCGCTGTATCGAGCGCAACTCGATTTCTCACGGATCGCGGATTTTTCCGATTTCGTGAAGCCCGTGCTGTACAACGACGCGGCCGGCTATCGACTGCACAACCACATCTCCGAGGTCGCTCGGAGTATCTTTTCCGGCGTCTCTGAACAGACCCTCTTCGACCTCTACCGCGGAGTGCTCGGCTACGACGAATCCGGCGCCTTCGACGACCTGGCGAAGAATGGATTCTCGACCGACTATGTGCTGCGGGAGACGCAGCGCACGGTTGCGGCCGTCGGCGGTAAGGCAAAGGTCTATCCGGGCTTGGATGTCGACGTATCGACGCCGGAGCATGTCAGGAAGACCACACCGGAGGGGATTCAGCGTTCGATCGCCGCTGCGGTGGAGGGGGGAGCGGACGGCTACATCCTGTCCCGGAAGTATTCGGAGATGTCGGTGGACAACGTGAAGGCCGCGGGAGCGGCGGCACGCTCCCTCGGGCTGGCCCGCAGCCGCGAATGATCGAACTTGCAGAATTGGTCGACCAAGCGACCAGTTGACCAAATCCATCCCCGAATGTACCTTTATTGATCAAGCACCACGACCCTCAAGAACAAAGGAGTTTTAAGGTGAAATTTCGCCGTACGAGGCGGGCACAGCTGATTTCAGTCGCCGCAGTGAGCGCAGCAGCACTTCTGCTTGCTGGCTGCGCGAGTGGAACGCCCTCCGCCAAATCAACTTCCGGTGCAGGCAAGGATGGGAAAAACTTTTCCGTTCTGCTGACCACGGAAGACACACAGACACCCCAGATGCTCAAGATCCTCGCGAGCGGCGCGTGCAAGGCCGAGAACAAGGCTCTTCCCCTCTCGATCCAGCAGACACCCAGCGCGAACCTGGACGAGAAAGTGCAGTTGCTTGCCAGCCAGAACGCGCTCCCGGTTCTCTACGCTGCCGACAACACCACCATCATCCCGGGCGGCACCTACTACAAGAACGGTGAAGTCCTCGACATTTCGAAGGCGCTCACCAACGCGGGCGTCGGTTCCGACATGACTGCGATTGCGAAGTCGACAATCAACCAGCAGTTCCAGGGCACGGTTCCGTCCATTCCGTTCCAGTTCAACATCGAGGGTCTCTTCTACAACAAGAAGATCTTCAAGGACAATGGGATCTCCGTGCCGACGACCTACGCAGAACTCCTGTCGGATTCAGCGAAACTGAAGGCCGCGGGAATCACCCCCATCAGCGCATCCGGTGCTGCCGGATGGCCGATCAGCCGCTGGATCGGCATCCTGCTCTATCGGGAACTTGGGCCCAACGCCATGGCAGACATCAAGGACGGCAAGGCGAAGCTGACGGACGCGGACTACGTGAAGGCCGCCCAGCAGCTTCAGACCATGGGTAAGGACGGATACTTCAACGCGGGTATCACGAACCTGGACTACAACACCGCGGTTTCGCAGTTCCTCACCGGCAAGGCCGCGATGATGTACATGGGAACCTGGCTGCTGGCGCAGATCAACGACCCGACCCAGAACACCCAGGGGAACAACATCGGATTCATGCCCTTCCCCGCCGTCACCGGCGGTAAGGGATCGATCGACCAGTACCCGGCGAACTCGGGTTCGCCGAACGTGGTCAACGCGAAGCTCTACGGACCGAAGGCCCAGGCCTGGCTCAAGTGCATCGCGGCCAACTATGGCAGCGCCTCGCTCAAGAAGCAGGGCACATATTCCGGATTCGCGTTGAACCAGAAGGTGGCCTCGCTTCCGCCGCTCACCGCGGCCATCGGCAAGACCCTCGGCTCGACCTCCGGCGGAGTGCTGTGGTTCGAGGCGTACTTCGGAGTGAAGGAGAACGCAGATGCTTCGGCGAACGCCGCAGCGCTGCTCACCGGACAGATGACGCCCATGCAGTACATGAGCATCCTCCAGGCGGACAGCTCACAGCCGTAATGCCGCTCGGTTGACCGAGCCAACGAACGGGGTGGTTTCGCCACTAGCGGCGAAACCACCCCGTTCGATATCGTCCTTATCTAGCGCCAAAGGCAAAAAATAAAATGAAATACGTTCTGGGGAACAAGCGGGCCATCGCGGTGTTCCTGGGCCCGGCGCTTCTCGTCTACGTTGCGGTGATCATCGTCCCCGTCGTGTGGTCCTTCGTGTACTCGTTCTTTTCGGGCAGTCCTGCGGCGGGATTCAAATACGTCGGCGGAGTCAACTTCGCGCGCCTGTTCACTGACCCGACCGTCGGCTCGAGCCTCCTTTTCACGATCAAGTACGCCGTCGTGATCCTGGTGCTCCAGATCGTGGTCGGCTACGCGCTCGCCCTGCTGTATGTCTTCGTGCTGCGCAAGCTGTCGACGTTCATCAGGACGCTGGTGTTCTTCCCGGTGGTGTTGCCCACCGTCGCGGTCAGTTTGCTGTTCAGCCGCATGTTCGCGATCTCGCCGCAGGATGGCCCCATCAACTCGGTGCTGAATCTGGTGGGCATCCACTCGGTCGACTGGTTCTCGACCGGCAATAACGCCTTCTGGGTGATCATCGCGATGGATCTGTGGCGGTCGGCCGGGTTCTACGCCGTCCTGCTCTACGCCGGTCTCGTCGACATTCCTGAGGAGATCATCGAGTCGGCCCGACTCGACGGCGCCAGCGGGCCGAAGCTCATTCGACACATCGTGCTGCCGATGTCGATGCCCATCCTCATCGCGTCGATTATTTTCGGGCTGAACGCGGATTTGAAAGTCTTCGACTCCATTCTCGCCCTGAACAACGGGGGCCCCGGCACGGCCACTACCCCCTTGAACCTCTATATGTTCCAGACATCATTCCTCTACAGCGACTACGGCTACGGAAGCACGATCGCGATCGTGATCACCGTGCTCTGCCTTGCAGCGACTCTTCTCGTTTTCCGTTCCTCTCGCCGCGACCTTTCGAAAGAGAGCTGACACATGACCACCAACGCAGTCCGATCCGGAGGGGTCAATGCCCGTGATCGTCGCCGCGCCGAGCCCTCGGGTGTGAAATTCGGCCGGCTCTCGCGCAAGACGCTGGTCAACATCCTCATCGGCGTCATTCTCGTGGTCGAGATCTATCCGCTGTTCTGGATCCTCGCGAGTTCGTTCAAAACCCAGAACCAGTTCGCGAATGAACCGCTCTGGTCGCTGCCCACCTCACTCAATTTCCAGAACTACGTGGATGCGTGGAACACGGCGCAACTGGGCCAGGATGCGATCAACAGCATCACGGTGACGGTCATCTCGATGGTCGCGATCCTGATCCTTGGGACCGCCGCTGCGTTCGCCCTCGAGGTCATGGTGTGGAAGGGTCGCGGGTCGATCCTGCTCTTCATCGTGGGCGGGCTCATGGTGCCCATTCAACTGATTCTGCTTCCGCTCTTCAGCATCTACTTCCAGCTGGGCCTCACCAACAGCCTCGCGCCGCTGATCATCACCTACATCGGACAGGGGCTGCCGCTCACGGTGTTCCTGATGGCCACCTATTTTCGTTCCGTGCCCCGGGAGCTGTTCGAGGCCTGCACACTGGATGGGGGAAGCATCTACCGCTGCTTCATCTCGGTCGGACTTCCGCTGGTTCGCAACGGTATCTTCACCATGTCGTTGCTGCTGTTCTTCTCGATCTGGAACGACCTCATCGTCGCCCTGACCTTCAACTCGTCGCAGTCGCTCTCGACCATCCAGGTCGGTCTGCTGAACTTCAACGGGGAGTATGGAGCGACGCTCTATGGGCCATTGTTCGCCGCCATCAGCATCGTCGTCTTCGCAACCTTGATCGTGTACATGCTGATCAACCAGCAGGTCATGAAGGGACTCACCGCCGGCTCCGTGAAGGGCTGACCGTCAATGATCATCGACGCGCACACCCACGTGTGGCCGCGGTGGCCCTATCAACCGCCGGTTCCGGACGACGCGAGCCGAGGTAGCTTCGAGAATCTGCTGCACACCATGGACGCGAACGACGTCGACAAGGCTCTCATCGTCAGCGCCCGGATCTCTCGAAGCGAGGACAACAACGACTACGGGGCGGCTGCTGTTGCTGCCCACCCTGGTCGGTTCGTGCAGATTGCAGATATCGACGGTCGATGGGGCCCCGACTATCACACAGTCGGGGTGGTCGGCAGGGCGCGTGAGCTGGTCGAGCGTTTTCACCCGGTCGGGCTCTCCCACTATCTTGCGCAGGACAATGACGGTTGGCTGCTGTCGTCGGAAGGCACCGCGTTCTTCGAATTCGCGGCCGCGGAGTCGCTGCTTGTGAACTTCGCGGCGCCGACCATCTGGATGGGCGATATACGAACGGTCGCGCGACATTTTCCCACGGTGCCGATCCTCATCAACCATCTCGGAGTCGTCGGCCTCCATCCGGGCGGTCTCGAGGACGCGATGCATTTGGTTCTCGACCACGAGGCTCTTCCCAACCTGCTGGTCAAGGTGTCGGGCTATTACTACGGCAGCGACAGGCCATGGGATTATCCCTATCTGGACAGGCTTCCCGTCGTCCGCGCCTTCTACGACAACTGGGGGCCGGGCCGCATGATCTGGGCGTCGGACTGGCCATCGTTGCTTCCGCACACGAGCTATCGGCAATCACTCGAAATGCTTCGTGAGCACGCCGATTACCTGTCGGTACAGGAACTCGATCTCGTCATCGGCGGCACGATGGCAGGTCTGCTCGAACACAGGAGTCCGATGTGACGAACGAACCTCAGGGCACCGGCGCCACCAGACGGGTTGGCATCGTCTGCACCAGCGCGGCCCGGGAGCGATATTTCCCTCCCGCCGAAGTCGCCAGGCTCGAGCAGTTTGCTGAGGTGTCCTGGCTGGAGTTCGACGGGCCCGACCGCGCAACAGATACGCCAGATGATGTCGAGTCGGTCGAGCGACTCACGCAGTTTGTGCCGGGCCTCAACGCCCTGGTTGTCAGCTATGGAGCACCACGTGTCACTGACGCGATTCTTGAGGCCGCACCGAACCTGGTCGTTGTCGGCGACACTCACGGCGACCGATTCGGCGCACGAATCGACGTCGAGGCCGCTGCGCGGCGGGGAGTGCTCACGGTCGACACGACGAATGGATCGTCAGACCCTGTCGCCGAATGGGCGCTCGCGCTCATCCTCATCGGCCTCCGAAATGCGGGTGCTCACTTCCGCCGCCTTGTCGCGGGTGAAGTGCTCTGGCCTGACCGAGACGTCTTCCTACGCGACCCGGGCTATCTGAACGGTGAGCTCACGGGCAAGACGGTCGGGCTCATCGCCGCGGGAAACGTGGGACGACGGCTGATCGAACTTCTCGCGCCGTTCCGGGTGAACGTGCTCGTCTTCGACCCTTACGCGCCGATTGCTCTCGCTGACGCGTACGGATTCGAGTTCGCGACGCTCGAGGTGGTTCTCGCCCAGTCTGATGTCGTCGTCTGTCTCGTTCCATTGACGGGTCAGACTCGTGGAATGCTGGGCGCGCACGAGCTTGGCCTGATTCGGGACGGGGCGGTGTTCGTAAACGTTTCTCGCGGCGCCGTCGTGGATACTCCGGCGCTGATCGCGGAGCTTTCGACCGGGCGCTTCATCGCCTGCCTGGATGTGGTCGATCCTGAGCCGCTCGCAGTCGATTCGCCGCTGCGCCAGATGCCGAACGTGTTTCT
>Ga0302314_10006145_pt1 | contig 21795 bp, 25 predicted proteins | sample III_Palsa_N2_3_FD_200533 | JGI IMG/M metagenome (GOLD analysis project Ga0302314, IMG submission 200533) | Peat permafrost microbial communities from Stordalen Mire near Abisko, Sweden - III_Palsa_N2_3 | ecosystem: Environmental > Terrestrial > Soil > Palsa > Peat permafrost | place: Sweden...
CAGCGCGATATCGAGATCGAGGATGTCGACCACCTGGCGCTCGCTCTCCACCTTCTCGACCACCAGTTCGACGCCATGGCGGCGGGCGATAGTGGCGAATTCGGTGGCCTCGACGCCCGGCAGGGAGCGCAGGCCGAGACGGCCGTTGTAGTCTTCCAGCTCGCCGATCAGCAGTGGCGCGGCGATCTTGACGAAGCCGACGTCGGCGCGGGCGAAGTCCTGGAAGTCGAAGTCGAGATTGCTGACCTTGTCGATCGAGAAACGGAAGCCGAGTTCGGCCAACTTGGCCATGTTGCGCGCCTCGACCGAGCCACGTGCGTTGAACGCGTTCTGGCCCAGTTCGAAGATCAACGAGCCGGCCAGGTCGCGATTGGCGGCCATGAACTCCATGAACGCCGGGAAAAAGTCGTCATCGCCGAGGCTGGCGAGCGAGATGTTGCAGAAGATGCCGACCTTGCGGTCCTGGCCAGCCAGACGGCGCACGATCTGGACGCAGCGGAACAGCAGCAGGTTGTCGATCGCCGCGACCAGGCCGCCGGGCTCGGCGACGCTGAGGAATTCCGCCGGCATCAGCACCCGGCCAGTCTCGTCGCGCAGCCGCGAGAAGCTCTCGTAGTACTGGGTGCGGCGCTGCGGCAGGCTGACGACGGCTTGCAGGTAGAGATCGACCCGGCCGGCGTCGAGCGCCGAGCGGACGGTCTGCAGCAGGGCGGCGGCGTGGGGCGAGGCCTCGATCGCACCGGCGCGCTCCACCTGCTGACTGAGCTGAGCTTCGAGCCGCTCGCCCATGCTCTGGACCACGTCCTCAAGCATCTGCACTTCGCTGTAGATCTCTTCCGAGCGACGCATCGCATCCTCGGCGATGACGCCGATCACGTCGGTGAGGCGCGACTGGATCTTCTCGATCTCGCCGGCGAGGATCAGGTGCGCCTGGCGCACGGTGGCGACTTGCTCGGCGAGTTCGCCCTGCTGGCCGAGGCGCGCGATCACGCCATGCAACGCGAAGCAGAGGCCGAGCATGCCGATCAGGGCCGCCGCGCCCGCACCCGCGCCGCCGCCGATCCTCCAGACGAGAACCGCCGTGATCAGGGCGATGCAGACGTAGGCCCCCGAAAGGAGCGCCAGGGTGAGCTTGCGCATGCAGCCTCAGCGACGAATCGTTGTAGCGCAAAGTATCGCGCCAGCCGGCGTTGCGAGTCGAACGGTTAAAACGCGCACCCGGAGTCGCACCTCCTTGGGCGCCGAGACGGGGTTCAGCGCGTCGGGACCGGCTTCTCGCCGCGGTAGTCGTAGAAGCCGCGGCCGGATTTGCGGCCCAGCCAGCCGGCTTCGACGTATTTTACCAGCAGCGGACAAGGCCGGTACTTCGAGTCAGCCAGGCCCTCGTGCAGCACGTTCATGATCGCCAAGACGGTGTCGAGGCCGATGAAGTCACCGAGTTCGAGCGGGCCCATCGGGTGGTTGGCGCCCAGGCGCATGGCGGTGTCGATCGCCTCGACCGTGCCGACGCCCTCATAGAGGGTGTAGATCGCCTCGTTGATCATCGGCACCAGGATGCGGTTGACGATGAAGGCGGGGAAATCTTCGGCGTTGGTGGTGGCCTTGCCGAGCGACTTGGCGAAACCGACCGCGGTTTCGTAAGTGGTCGCGTCGGTGGCGATGCCGCGGATCACCTCGACCAGCTTCATCACCGGCACCGGGTTCATGAAGTGCAGGCCGATGAAGTGCTCGGGCCGGTCAGTGGTCGAGGCCAGGCGCGTGATCGAGATCGATGAGGTGTTGGAGGCCAGCAGGGCGTCCGCCCGCAGGTGGGGTTGCAGGGCGCGGAAGATCGCCTTTTTGGTTTCTTCGTTCTCGGTGGCGGCCTCGATCGCAAGGTCGACGTCGCCGAGATCGGACAGCGCCGGGGCGGCCCTGATGCGCGCGAACGCTTCGAGCTTATCCAGTTCGCCCACGATACCGCGGCTGACCTGCCGTGACATGTTGCGGTCGATCACCGCCAGGCTCTCGTCGATCTTCCGCTCGTCGAGGTCGTTGATCAGAACGTCGTAGCCGGCCAGGGCGCAGACGTGGGCGATGCCGCTTCCCATCTGACCCGCGCCGATGATTCCGACGCGCTTGATTGTCGCCATACCTTTTTGCCTCAGGCGCCTTTGAGCGCCGCGCCCCCTCGACGCCGCTTGTTATGACGACTTTCTAACACGTTTCGCCGCGCCGCCGCCAAGTTTTTGCTGCGATGCAGCGGACCGGACATACCCAGATCGCGGGGGCAGCCCACGGTCATGGTGAGGATTAATTCGGTGACATGTTGGGCAAGGTACCTTGCATAGACAGGTAGCTGGTTATACGAGGCAAATCACACCCACGAGGCCCCATGCCCGAAGTCGTCGACATCCAGCTGAAGAAAGGCGCGCTCGATCTCTGCGTGCTGGCGCTGCTGTCGCGCGGCGACAGCTACGCTTACGAGATCGCTAGCCGGCTTTCCGACACCATCGGGATGGGCGAGGGTACGATCTATCCGCTGATGCGCCGTATGCAGTCGGACGGCCTGGTCGAGACCTATCTGGTCGAGTCCTCGGCCGGTCCGTCGCGCAAATATTACCGCCTCACGCCGGCCGGGAAGGCCAGCTTCGAGACGCAGAAAGACGCCTGGCGGTCCTTCGCCGGCGCGGTGCAATCCATCCTGGGGGAGCCGTGACATGACGCGGCAAGACTTCATCTTTCGCCTGCGGCAGGGCCTGATCGGCCTGCCCGAACAGGCCCGCGCGGACATCGTCGCGGACTATGAGACCCACTTCACCGAGGGCGCCGCCGCGGGCCGCGGCGAGGACGAGATCGCCGCCGCGCTCGGCGATCCCGACCGGCTGGCCCGCGAGCTGCGCGCCGAAATCGGCGTCAAGCGCTGGGAAACGCAGCGCAATCCGGAAGCGGCCGCCGCGGCCGTGTTCGCGGTGCTGGGCCTGGGCGCCATCGACCTGCTGGTGCTGCTGCCTATCCTGATCACCGTCGTCAGCGTCATGTGCGCCGCCGGCATCGTCGCCCTGGTCGGCTTCGTCGGCGGAGCGGTGATGCTCGCCGGCGGGCCGTTCGCCGATGTTCCGGGCGGCGTTGGCGCGGCAATGCTTACAGGCCTGGGACTGATGGCGGGCGGCGTGTCGACCGGCGCGGTGCTCACCCTGTTCTCGATAGGCCTCGTCAATGCGCTCATCTGGTACGGGCGCCTGCACTACCGGCTGCTGAAGCCGGCCATCGATCCGCAGCCCATGGGGGAGCTTGCCGCGCCATGACCCGCACCCTGGTTCTCATCGCCTTCGCCGGTTTCGTCCTGGCCGTGGCCTGCATCGCCGGCGCCCTCGCGATCGGCGGTCAGGCGCTCGCGCGCCACCACTGGGGTCACGGTTGGACCGTCAATTTCGATCAACACTGGGGTCACGACCACACGGACAACGACCACGACAACGCGGGCGGCGCGACCGCCAGCCGCGAAATTGCCTGGTCAGGCGGCGACAAGATCGAGTTCGATGTCCCGGCCAACGTCCAGTACACGCAAGGCCCCGGTCCGGCGAAGCTGGTGATCACCGGTCCGAAGGATGCGGTCGATCGCGTCGAGCTCTCAGGCTCGCAGCTGCAGTTCCGCGGCGACGACGACGACGATTCAGGCCGCCTCACCGTGGTGATGACCGCGCCCGACGTGCGCCGTTTCGCCATCGACGGCGACAACAACCTGACCATCGCCGGCTACGACCAGGACGACCTCACCGTCAATCTGAGCGGCAGCGGTTCGGTCAACGCCAAGGGCAAGACCCACTCGGTCAACCTCGACATCTCCGGCGATGGCGACATCGATCTGTCGGGCTTGGCGACCCAGCGCGCCGACGCCGACATCTCGGGTTCCGGCCGCGCCTCGATCGCGCCGACCGACGCCGCCGATCTCAGCATCTCCGGCTCGGGTGAGATCGACCTGCTGACCCACCCGGCCAAGGTGACGAGCGACGTGTCAGGCTCTGGCCGGATCGTGGAAGGCGCCGCGACGCCGCCCGTTAAGGCGCGTTAGCTGGCGCGGGCTCCGCGCCGGGCGACGTGCCGGTCATCTGCGCGACGCAGGTCTGGGCGACGGCGGTCATCTTGTCCTGATGCAGGGTCAGGGTCATCTTTTCCTGCGTCGGCAGCTTATCCAGTTCCTTGACGATGCAGGTGCAGTAGGTCTCGGCCTGCGCCGCCGCCAGTCCGTGGGTGCTCGCGGATGTCACGCACGAGTCGTGGGTGCTCTTGTCGAACGACGCGTTGAACTGGGCGTCGCTTGATCCGCCACAGGCGGACAGGCTGAGCGCGGTCAGCACGGCGGCCACCGAAAGGCCAAAGGCAATCACGTTTGGTCGTTGCAGTCGCTTCGTCATGATGTCCCCTGTTGGTAGGCGGGACATAGGACCACACCGACATGTTTCGGCCAAGCAATGAAGCCTGCGCGGCCGAGTGCGCGGGCCTTGCTCGCCTATTTCCCGATAGCGGTCAGCGCGTCCATCAGCTCAGGGATCGCGGTCTTGTAGTCTGCCACGAGGCCGTAGTCGGCGACCTGGAAGATCGGCGCGTCGGAGTCCTTGTTGATCGCAACGATCACCTTGGAGTCCTTCATGCCGGCCAGGTGCTGGATCGCGCCGGAGATGCCGACGGCGATGTATAGTTCGGGCGCGACGATCTTGCCGGTCTGGCCGACCTGGTAGTCGTTCGGCGCATAGCCGGCGTCCACCGCGGCGCGGCTGGCGCCGATGGCGGCGCCCAGCTTGTCTGCCAGAGGATCGATCACTCGCTGGAACTCCTCGGCGGACCCCATTGCGCGGCCGCCGGAGACCACGATCTTGGCGGCGGCGAGTTCGGGACGGTCGGACTTGACCACTTCCTGGCCCACGAACCGGGTGTGGGTCGGCGGGGCCGGCGCGTCGATCTTCTCGACGCTGGCCGAACCACCTTCGCCGGCGGCGGGGAATAGGCTGGTGCGGACCGTGATCACCTTTTTGGCGTCGGAGGTCTTCACCGTCTCCAGTGCATTGCCGGCGTAAATCGGCCGCACGAAGGTGGAAGCGTCGACAACCTCGATGATTTCCGAGATCTGCGACACGTCGAGCGCCGCGGCGATGCGCGGGGCGATGTTCTTGCCGGCCGAGGTCGCGGGCGTCAGCACCGCGTCGTAATTGGCCATCAGCGGCACGACCAGGGCCTGGTAGGCCTCGGCGACGCCTTCATCCAGCGTGTCGCTTTCGGCTTCGAGCACCTTGCGCACGCCGGCGATCTTGGCGGCGGCCGCCGCGGCGGCGTCGCAACCCTTGCCGGCCACCAGCACATCGACGTCACTGGACAGCTTCAGCGCCGCGGTGATGGTCTTGTTGGTGGTTTCGCGGACCAGCGTGTTGTCGTGGTCGGCGATTACGAGCACGGCCATCAGATCACCCCCGCTTCGTTCTTCAGCTTGTTCACCAGTTCGGCGGCGGTCTCGACCTTCACGCCGGCGACCCGCTTGGCGGGCTCGGTCACTTTCAGCACCGTCAGGCGCGGGGCGACGTCGACGCTGTACGTGGCGACTTCCTTGACGTCGATCGGCTTCTTCTTGGCCTTCATGATGTTGGGCAGCGAGGCATAGCGCGGCTCGTTGAGGCGCAGGTCGGCGGTGACGATCGCCGGCAGGTCGACTTCCAGCGTCTGCAGCCCGCCGTCGATTTCGCGGGTCACCTTGGCCTTTGATCCCTCAATCTCGACCTTGGAAGCAAAGGTGGCCTGGGGCCAGCCGAGCAGGGCCGCCAGCATTTGGCCGGTGGCGTTGTTGTCGCCGTCGATGGCCTGCTTGCCCATCAGCACCAGATCGGGCTTCTCTTCCTCGATCACCGCCTTCAGCAGCTTGGCGATCGCCAGCGGCTCCGGATCGGCGTCCGACTGCACGAGGATGCCGCGGTCGGCGCCCATGGCCAGCGCGTTGCGGATGGTCTCCTGTGCCTGGATCGGCCCGACGGAGACGGCGACCACCTCGGTCGCGACCCCTTTTTCCTTCATCCGTACGGCCTCTTCGACCGCGATCTCGCAGAAGGGGTTGATGGACATCTTCACATTGGCGAGGTCCACGCCCGTATGGTCGGACTTGACCCGCGCCTTGATGTTGGAATCGATCACCCGTTTGACCGGGACCAGCACTTTCATCGGTGTTGTTCGCCTTAGCTTTTGGGTGCGGGATGGGGACGAAACGTGCGCCGCCCCGTCCCGCGCGCATGGGGCAATAACGCCTTGGACGAGGTTTGCAAGTGCGCCGCGCACGTCGGCGGGTCTGGCCCTTGGGTCAGCTTCCTGCGAAAAGAGCGCCCATGCTGCGTCTCTTCTCCCGCGTCCAACTCGCCTATGTCGGCCTCTTCTTCGCCGCCTGCCTTGGCGTTTTCTACTACCAGGCCAACTACATCTGGCCGGTGCAGCGCTGCGAACAGCACGGCGGCTGGTGGTCGAGCAAGTATCGCGAATGCGCAACGCCGATGCCGATCTGGCGCATCACTGGGCGCAAGCCGGGGACGCCGGCGGCGGCGGTAGTCGCGGCGCCGAAAGCGCCTTAACGCGCTCCCGTCGACCCATCCGTCACCCCGGCCAAGCGGCGATAGCCACGCCGAGCCGGGGCCGGACGGGCCGTCTCATAGATGACATCCCGCTAGGCGGCGGTCCGTCCGGCCCCGGATCTACGCGCTGCGCGCTCCGTCCGGGGTGACGGCTTGGGGCTACCCCCGCGTCGCGCCCGGCGACCACAGCACGTCGCCGCGGCCTTCGTCGTTGGCGAAGCGGGCGGCGACGAACAGCAGGTCGGACAGCCGGTTGAGGTATTTCAGCGAGGCAGAACTGACGGCCTCGCGCTCGGCCAGGGCGACGCAGGTTCGTTCGGCGCGACGGCAGACGGTGCGGGCCAGGTGCAGGTAGGCGGCGGCGGACGAACCGCCGGGCAGGACAAACGAGGTCAGCTCGGCCATGCGGCTGTTGAGCGCGTCGATCTCGCGCTCCAGCCGCTCGACCTGATTGTCCAGGATGCGCAGGCGCGGCCGGTCAGCCTCGCCGGCCGTCGGCGGCGTGGCCAGGTCGGCGCCGAGATCGAACAGTTCGTTCTGCACCCGCGCCAAGATCGGATCGAGCGTTGCGTCGTCCTTGGTCGACAGGCGAACTAGGCCGATGGTGGCGTTGGTCTCGTCGACCCCGCCGTAGGCCTCGACCCGCAGGTCCGCCTTCGAAACCGGCGCGCCGGACGCCAGCCGCGTCGTGCCGGCGTCTCCGGTGCGGGTGTAGATGCGGTTCAGGGTGACCATGGACGCGCGCTCAGTGATGGGACTGGTTCAGCCAGAATATGGCCGCCAGGATCAGGATCGCGACGAATTGCAGCCCCACGCGCAGCCGCATCAGCTTGTTCGACCAATTTCGACCGAAGTAGCCGCCCCGGAAGAGGGCGAAGAAGCCGACCGCGAGGGTCGCCGCGACAGCAAACAGGGCGACCGCCAGCAGGTAGGGCAGAACTTCACGCATGGCCGACAGTAAGCGGTTCGACCGGCCCAGGCCAAGCATCCGAAGCGCCGCCTTGAAAAATCGCGGATCACTGACTAAATGAACGTGATCAGCGAACTCCATCGCTGCGTACTAGCCAGATTGAAGCGCCTCAACGCAGAAGTGCGTCATTTTGGCGCGGCTTCGGCAATTCGCCAGCGACGCTCGCGATATGCGCGCAGCAGTTACCTGCAACGCGCATCACGTGAAAAATGCCGGTCGAACGCGTTCGCCCAATTCCTGTCGTCGTTCGGCGCCCTGCTCACGACGATGTCCCGACCCGAAGGTGAAGAGCGCTGATGTCTACCGCCCGAACCGAGGCCCGCGAGCTCGCCAGGCGCTTGATGCGCCGGGCGGAGGACTGTCGCGCCCAGTTCGCGCAGCGCGCCGACGACCTTCCGGTCAGCCTGTAAGAGAGACGATGAACCACTTCACCTATGGCGGCCTGACCGCATCGGAGCCCGCCGAACGCCCCAGCCAGCGGGCGTTGGCCAAACAGCGCACCCGCGAAAAGATCGTCGGCGCCGCCAAGGCGCTGTTCGCCGAGCACGGCTACGAAGGGGCCACGATCCGCGACATCGCCAAGGCCGCCGGCATGTCGACCGGCGCGGTGTTCGCCAGCTTCACCGACAAGGCGGATCTGTTCACCGACATCGCCGAGACAGAGCAAGCCGAACTGCACGCGGCGATGCGCGCCGCCGGTGAAGACAAGGCCGGGCGCGAGGCGATCCTGGCGATGCTCAAGGCCGCCGCGAAGCGTCACCTGGCGTCGCTGGCGCTGTTCCAGGCGATCATGAGCGCGCTCTGGACGCCGTTTTTGGCCGAGAAGACACGCCGGCGGCTCGACCGCCGTCCGGCCGCCGCCCTGATCATCGCGGGCGTCGAGCAGGAGATCGGCGACGGGAGCGGCGGCTGCGTCCGCTTCATCGCTGAGATGATCTGGGACGGCTATCTGGCGACGCTGCGCCGGGCGGCGCTTGACGGCCTGACGCCGGAACTGGTCAACGCGCGGATCCGCGACCAGACCAACACTATCCTTGCTGGCGTAAGGCGAGGCTAAGCCGGCCCCCTCGGGGGGATTCGACCGAAGGAGGGGGCGATTTCGGGGCTGAGGCAAACGCGCAAAGAGGCGACGCGGCTTCGCGTGCTCGACGCCGCACGCCAGCTGTTCGAGGACGTCGGCTATGAAGCCGCCACCATCCGCGACATCGCCCGGCGCGCGGGTGTTTCGGTCGGCAGCGTCTTCACGGGCTTCAGTTCGAAGGCGCACGTGCTGGGCGAGGTGATCCGCGGCCGCCGCGAGGAACTCTACGCCGACCTTGAGCGCGTGGCGCCGCACCTGCGCGGCTCGACCGCCGATCGCGTCCGCTCGCTGTTTGCGGTGCACTACGCGTTCGAGTTTCGCCGGCTGAAGTTGTTCCTCGCCTACATCTCGGTGGCGTTCGAGTGGCGTGAGGCGCGCGAATCCACCGACTTGCCGGTGCTCGGGACCAACCCGCGCTTGGTCGGCATGATCCGCGACTGCTTGGCCGAGGGTGTCGCACGCGGCGACGTCAGCTCCTTGCTCGACCTCGACCAGGCGGTCGACCTGCTGCTGGGCGCCTATGTCTGGAACTACCGCCTGGCCGCCGGCGACGGGGCCGACTCCGAGCGATTGGTCTCGCGCTTCGACCACCAGATCGGCGTGCTGTTCGAAGGGTTCCGGCCGGCGCGGTGAGCCGATTGGCGCTGGGCGGCGGGAATTCGCTTGCCTTCCCGCGGGGTGAACGCCGCAATTGCGGGCGCCAATTCAGGAGCCGCCATGATCACCGTCCACCACCTCAACGAGTCGCGTTCGCAGCGCATCCTGTGGCTGCTGGAGGAGCTGGAGGTTCCCTACGAGATCAAGTTCTACAAGCGGGACGCTACCACCAACCTGGCGCCGCCCGAGCTGGCGGCGGTGCACCCGCTCGGTAAGTCGCCGGTGATAACCGACGGCGACCTGACCATCGCTGAATCAGGCGCGGTGGTGGACTACATCGTCCGGCGCTACGGCGCGGGCCGCCTGGCGCCCGATCCGGCCAGCCCCGCCTACGATACCTATCAGGAATGGCTGCACTACGCCGAAGGCTCGGCCATGCTGCCGCTGATGCTGCTGCTCTACACCCTGCGCCTCGGCGAGGCCGGCGCCCCGCTGCAGGAGCGGATCAACGGCGAGATCGAGAATCATCTCGGCTACGTCAACGAGCGCCTCGACGGCCACGACTACTTCATGGGCGACTTCACCGCGGCCGATGTGCAGATGAGCTTCGTCGGCGAAGTCGGCCGCGCCTTCGGCCGGCTGGCCGACAAGCCGGCGCTCAACGCCTGGGTCGACCGCATCCACGCCCGCCCGGCTTACAAGAAGGCGCTGGAGAGGGGCGGGGCCTACGCCATCGGGCAGTAGGCGCGTCATCGGGCGCTTGACCGCGGTTATTCTGGATCGGCTGCATGACCCGGAACGCTGCTTTCGCGCCGGGTCTTTGACATCGTTCATCGTTTAGAAAAGCTGCGGCCGATTTTGACCCGCCGCGAAGAAGGGCGCCGTTGTTTACGGCCGTTTACGGTGATGTTTCACGTGAAACATCGAGAAAATCTGAGAGCTGGATAGCGGAGAGACGCCCTTCCCGTCACTCGCCGCTGCGCGGGGCGGGCGCGGCTCAGCGGACCTCCTCGTCCATCCAGCCTTCGAGGAAATCGAACACCGCGGCCTTGAACAGGGCGTGGGGGATCGCCGAGAAGTGGTCGCAGGCGGGCAGGCTCACCGACTTGGCGCCGGGGATGGCGTCGGCCAGGCCTTGCGGGTCGCCGGCCATCTCGTCGCGCGAGCCGGCCACCACCAGCGTCGGCATGCGGATCCCGAACAGGTCGTCCGCGCTCAACGGCGCGCCGTCGCGGCCCTCGGTGAAGGCCGCGAGCGCGAAGCGGTCTTCGCCCTGGCCGTCGGCGAACAGGCGAAAGCCCTTCATGGTCTTTTCGGTGATCGTCTCCGGATCGTCGGCGCGCATCGCCTGGGCCATGGTCATGCTGGGCGCCGTGGCCGGCGGTGGCTTCAGCATGCGGTCGCCGATGCCACCGACGATCAGGTTGGCGACACGGTCGGGATGGCTGAGCGCGGTCTGCAGCGAAAGCCGTGCGCCCATCGAATAGCCAAGCAGGTCCACGCGGCCTAGGCCCAGGTGGTCCATCAGGCCGACGATGTCGCCCACCAGCACGTCGCCGCCGTACGCGGCCGGGTCGTGCGGCTTGTCGCTCTCGCCATGTCCGCGCAGGTCGAGCGCCACCAGGCGGTAGTTCTTGCGCTCGAACGCGCCGTACCAGCCAAGCCGGCGCCAGTTCTCCGCCCGGCTGGTCGCGAAGCCGTGCACCAGCACCACCGTGCCCGCCGCCCCGCCCGGCGGCTGGATGTCGTCGTATGCGAGCTGCAGCCCGCCGGAAGTGAAGGTCGCCATGGGTTCAGCCTAGGCGCAGATGACCGGCTGCGCCAAGACTGCGGTTCAGGCGGCTTTGCGCTTTCGCGAGTGATAGGTCAGCGCCATCGCGAACACCTGGGCCAGGACCTGCTCTGGAAGCGCCGTTGCCGGGTCGAGCAGCACCGCCCGATTGCCCTCGAACGCGAGCGCGTCGGCGAACGCCGCGCGATATTCCTCGACCAGGCTGGTCTTGCAGTTGAGGTAGATCGCGCACCAGGCCGGAGCGCCCTTGGTGACGCCAAGCCGGATGGTGCTGCCGCTCTTCGACGCCTCGGTCAGATAGGCCGGCTCGCCCCACTTCAACGTCTCGGTGAGCGGCCCGACGCCCGGCGTTGCGGCGGCGGTCGCGAAGATCAACGCGCGCAGCGTCTTGAGCCGGTCGCACGTCTCCACCGGCAGGGCTTCGAACGCGACGGATACGGTTGCGGACATCGGAGGATCGCAGGTCATTGGGACACCTTGGCCGAAGCGCGCTCGGTTTGGCCCGCCGGCTCTCAAGCCGCGCCGGTCGATCCAAAACCACCCTCGCCGCGGGCCGTCTCCTCCAGCGCATCGACCTCGCGCCAGGTCGCCTGGACCACAGGCGCGATCAGCAGCTGGGCGATGCGGTCGCCGCGACGGACGATGAAGTCGTCCGGGCCGTGGTTGATCAGGATCACCTTCACCTCGCCGCGATAGTCGGCGTCGATGGTGCCGGGCGAGTTCAGGCATGTGACGCCGGCCCGCAACGCCAGGCCCGAGCGCGGCCGCACCTGGCCTTCGAAGCCAGGTGGGATAGCCATGGCGAGGCCGGTGGGCACGGCGTTGCGGTCGCCGGGACGCAGGGTGAGCGGCGTGTTTTCGGGCACGGCGGCGCGCAGGTCCATGCCGGCGGCATGGGCGGTCTCGTAGGCCGGGAGCGGCAGGCCTTCGGCATGGGACAGGCGCTTGAGGGCGATGGGCGGGATCATGTCGGGCCCCTAGGCCAGATCGCTGGCGATACGTTGGGCGAGGCGGCGCGCGACCTCGGTCTTGGAGGCGCGGGGCCAGTGGTCCGTGCCGTGCGGATCAACCAGCAGCACCTCGTTCTCATCGCCGCCCATGATGCCGTCGGCGCTGACGTCGTTGGCGACGATCCAGTCGCAGCCCTTGCGCTTGAGCTTCGAGCGCGCCTGGGCTTCGAGGTCGTTGGTCTCGGCGGCGAAACCCACCACCAGCCTCGGCCGGTCGGGGCCGGTGGCTGACAAGGTCGCGAGAATGTCGGGGTTCTCGACCAGGCGGATGGTCGGCGGGCCGCCCGGGCTCTTCTTCATCTTCACCGCGAACACCTCGTCGGCGCGCCAGTCGGCGACGGCGGCGACGCAGACCGCGGCGTCGGCCGGCAGGGCGGCCTTGCAGGCGGCCAGCATTTCGAGCGCGGTCTCGACGTTAACCCGCGTCACCCCCGGCGGTGCGGCGATCGCCACGGGGCCGGACACCAGCGTCACCCGCGCCCCCAGCGCGGCGAGGGCGCCGGCGATGGCGTAGCCCTGCTTGCCGGACGAGCGGTTGGTGATCACCCGCACCGGGTCGATCGGCTCGGCGGTGGGGCCGGCGGTGATAAGGACGTGCTTGCCGGCGAGCGGCCCGCCTGCGCCGGCGCCCAGCATCGCCATCGCCGCATCGAAGATCGCCGCCGGCTCGGCCATGCGTCCGGGGCCGAACTCGCCGCAGGCCATGGCGCCCTCGTCAGGACCGACAAAGGCGACGCCGTCGCCCTTCAGCCGCGCGAGGTTGCGCTGGGTGGCGGCGTGCAGCCACATCCGCACGTTCATCGCCGGCGCCATCAGCACCGGCTTGTCGGTGGCCAGCAGGGTGGTGGAGGCGAGATCGCCGGCGAGGCCGTTCGCGGCCTTGGCCATCAGGTCGGCGGTCGCCGGGGCGACGACCACGAGGTCGGCCGAGCGCGAGAGTTCGATGTGGCCCATCTGCGCTTCGTCGGTGAGGCTGAAGAGCTCGGCGTAGACCTTGTCCTCGCAGATCGCCGCTAGCGACAGCGGGGTGACGAACTCGGCGGCCGCGGGCGTCATGATCGGGCGCACGGCGACGCCCGCCTTGCGGAACAGCCGCGCCAGCTCCAGCGCCTTGTAAGCCGCGACGCCGCCGCCGACGATCAGAAGCACACGCCGTTGGCTCACGTCCGGGCCCTCCAGAAAGGCGCCCGCCTTATAGCGAAGGATTCTGCTAGACAAACGCGCAGAGTTCGTTCTTTCTTTGTTCGCCGCCTTAGGGGCGTGATGGACTGGGGAAAATGAAGATGAGGGTTGTTTTCATGGCCGCGGCGGGGGTGCTGGCCCTCGCACTCGTCGGCTGCGACGCGGGGCCGTCGGCCACCAGCAAGGCGCCGGCGAACCCGCCAGCCTCGATCAGCGCCGCCGGCAAGACCGATCAGAGTGGTCAATCCGGCCAAGGCAGCCAAAACGCATCGGTCGATCCGCGCGATGCGCCGGCGCCGCTGGCCGAGGACGGCAAGCCGATCTGGGCCGCCAACAAGAAGCACACCGCCGAGGAGAACGCCGACTATCAATTTGGCAAGAACGGCAAGGATTTCGGCGCGGCGACCGAGGCGGACTACGTCGCCAAGGTGCACGCCTTCGTCGACGCGCCGCCGAATGGCATCCAAAAGGTAGCGCGCGCCAACGGCGACGCCCTGCTCTACGACGCCAAATCGAACACCTTCGCGGTGGTCAGCAAAACCGGCGCGCCGCGCACCATGTTCAAGCCGCGCGACGGCGCCGCGTACTGGACCCAGCAGGTGGCGCGCGAGCAGGCGCACTCGGGCGACGACCGGTCCGAGAGCTGAGCCGCCGGCGCTTGTCGGTTGGCCTCAGTGGCCGCCGATCAGGCGAGCGAGCACGGCGAGGCTGAACGACAGAGCGCTGGCCGCGGCCCCCGCGAGAAACCAGATGGCGGGGTGCGCGGAAGTGCGGCGCTCGGCGGTCTCGACCTTGACCTCCACGGCGTCGACCGGCGGCGTGGGGTCGGGTTCGGCAAGCCGGGCCAAGGCGCCGACGGCGGCGCGGGCTTCGCGGGCGAAGTCGCGCACCCTTGCCGCGGGCGAAAGCTCGCGGGCGATCCAGCGCGCCACCACCGGCTCGGCCGCGGCCCAGATGCTGCTGTCGGGATCGATCCGACGAGCGACGCCCTCGACCGTGACCATGGTCTTCTGCAGCAGAACCAGCTCCGGCCGCAGGCGCATGTCGAACAGGGCGGTGATCTGGAACAGCTGCGCCAATAGGCGGCCCATCGAGACGTCGCGCGCCTTCAGCCCGAACACCGGCTCGCCGACGGCCCGCAGCGCCTGGGCGAAGGCGGCCTTGTCGTGATGCATCGGCACGTAGCCGGCGTCGAAATGCACCTGCGAGACCCGCGCATAGTCGCGTCGCAGGAAGCCCCATAGGATCTCGGCGAGGTAGCGCCGCTCGCCGGGTCCCAGCCGGCCGACGATGCCGAAATCGACCGCCGTCAGCCGCGCCGGGGCAGCGACGAACAGGTTTCCTTCGTGCAGGTCGGCGTGAAACACCCCGTGATCCAGCGCCTGCGCCAGGAAGGCGCGGATCAGGTTGTTGGCGAGCGTGGGCCGGTCGAGACCCGGCGTCTCCAGCGCCGCGGGATCGGAAAGCGCCGCGCCCGGCGCCCACTCCAGCGTCAGCACCCGCCGGGCGACTCCCTCCCAGACGATCGTCGGCGCCCGCATGAAGCCGTCGTGGGCCATGATCGCGCGCAGTTCGTCCGCGCCGGCGGCCTCGAAACGCAGATCGAGTTCCAGCTCCAGCGCCCGCACGACGGTTTCGGCGAACGCCTTCGGCTCCAGCCGCCGCGACGCCGGCGCCCAGGCTTCGGCGAGGCGCGCGGCGGTGCGCAGCGCCGCGGAGTCGGCCGCCACGCGCCGCTCGACCCCCGGCCGCAGCACCTTCACCGCCACCTGCCGCCCGCCGACCAGCGTCGCCTTGTGCGCCTGGGCCAGCGACGCGCCGGCGATCGACTGGTCGAACGACGAAAACAGCTGATCCAGCGGCCGACCAAGCGCGGCGGCGACTTCGGCCTTGGCCTCGTCGAGCGGAAACGGCGGCAGGCGATCCTTGAGCCGCGACAGGTCGTCGGCGAACTCGATGCCGAAGATGTCGGCACGGGTGGAAAGGAACTGGCCGAGCTTGATGCCGACCGGGCCTTGTCGCTCTAGCGCCCCGGCGAGGCGCTCACCGGGCCGTCCACGTCGTGCCGCCGAACCGCTGAACAGCCTAAGAAACCCGGCAAGGCCACGCGCGCCGGGCGGCAGCATCGGCGCCAGTTCGCGCGGCACGAGCGCGTCGGCGCGGATCAGGACCCAGGCTGCGCCGGCCAGCCGCCCGTAAGAGCCCAGAGTGGACACGGGGCCTAGATCGCCCAGCCCTGGTGCAGGGCCACGACCCCACCGGTGAAGTTGGTGAACGACACCCGGCCAAATCCGGCCGTCGTCATCATGGCGACCAAGGTCTTCTGGTCAGGGAAGCGCCGGATGCTCTCGACCAGGTAGCGGTAGGCCTCGCCATCGCCTGCCACCCGCTCGCCGATGCGCGGGATCAGCTCGAACGAGTAGGCGTCGTAGAGCGGCCTCAGCGCTGCGGCGGAGACCTTCGAGAATTCCAGGCAGAGAAACCGGCCGCCCGGCTTCAGCACCCGCCGCGCCTCGGCCAGCGCCGCTGGTATGTCGGTGACATTGCGTAGGCCGAAGCTGATCGAATAGGCGTCCGCGCAGGCGTCCGGTAGCGGCAAGCCTTGCGCGTCGCCCACCGCCCAGCTGATCTGCGTGTCGCCACCGCGCGCCAGTCCGGCCCGCACCATTTCTGCGTTATAGTCGACCACCACGATCCGCGCCGGCGCACCGCCGCGCCTGGTCTGCGCCGCCCGCGCCAGCCGGGCGAACCGGCGCGCGAGATCGCCGGTGCCGCCGGCGCAGTCGATGATCGTCTCGCCTGGCTGCGGGTTGAGCCTGGCGGCCGCGGCGTCCTTCCAGAGCCGGTGCGCGCCCAGGCTCATCAGGTCGTTCATCAGGTCGTAACGGCTCGCGACCCGCTCGAACACGCCGCGCACCAGCCCCGGCTTCTCTCCCGGATCGATGTCGCGAAATCCAAACGTGGCGCTCATGGGCGCGTCTTTAGGCCGGAACCGGCCCAGCGCCAATCGAACCGCTGCTGACACGCGCCCATTCCCTCCGGCCCCGAACCGGCTCTATTCAAGCGCATGCCCGAGCTTCCCGAGGTCGAGACTGTGCGGCGCGGCCTGGCGCCGGTCCTTGAAGGGGCGAGGCTGGCCCGCGTCGAGGCGCGCCGGCCCGATCTGCGCTTCCCGCTGCCGGAGAGCTTCGTGCAGCGCCTCACCGGCGCGACGATCGAGCGGATGGATCGCCGCGCCAAATACCTGCTCGCGCCGCTCGATCGCGGCGACACGTTGGTGATGCACCTGGGCATGAGCGGGCGGTTCGAGATCACCGGCGGCGCGGCGCGCGTGCGGCCCGGCGACTTCGCCCTCGCCCAGCCGCCCGATCCGAAACACGCGCATATCGTGTTCGAAACCGACGCCGGCGTGACCGTGACGTTCTACGACCCCCGCCGGTTCGGCTACATGGACCTGATCCCCACCGCCGAGTTGGGCGACCATCCATGGTTCAAAGGGCTCGGCCCCGAGCCGCTAGGCGACGACTTCGACACCGACCATTTGGCCGGGGCCTTCGCCGGCCGGCGCCAATCGGTGAAAGCGACCTTGCTCGACCAGCGCATCGTCGCCGGCCTCGGCAATATCTACGTTTGCGAGGCGTTGTTCCGCGCCAGCATCGACCCGCAGCGCGCCGCGGGCGCGATCGGGCGGCGCAAGCTCGCGACGCTGGTCAAGGTCATCAAGGCGGTGTTGCTGGAGGCGATCGAGGCCGGCGGCTCGACGCTGCGCGACTACGCCTCCGCCGACGGCGCGCTCGGCTATTTCCAGCATCGCTTCGTCGCCTACGGCCGGGAGGGCGAGCCGTGCCTGAAGCCGGGTTGCGGTGGTCAGATCGTGCGCATCGTCCAGGGCGGCCGCTCCACCTTCTTCTGTCCGAAGCACCAGATATGAGCTTGGTCCGCTGGCTGTCTCGCCTGGCCGGCGCGTTCGCCGTCGCCGTGACGCTCGGCGTCGCGCCGGCCGCCATCGCCAAGCCGCCGGTATGGGTGGTCAGGTCCGGCGCCACGACCATCCTGCTGTTCGGGTCGATCCACCTGTTGCCGCCGGGGCTGGACTGGCGCCCGCCGGAACTGGACGCGGCGCTCGCCAGGGCCGACGAGGTCTGGTTCGAACTGCCGATCACGCCGGCGACCGACAACGAGGCGTCCGCCCAGTCGATCGCCCGCGGCGCCTTGCCCAAAGGTCGCAGCCTGACGGCCATGATGACCGCGGACGAGGCCAAGCGCCTTGTCGCCGCCGGTCTGGCGCTGAGCTGCGCCCCTGAAGCGCTCGACCGGATGCAGCCCTGGATGGCCGATCTCACGCTCTCGATCGCCGCGGACGCGCGCGGCGGCGCCAGCGCCTCGGAGGGCGTCGAGGGCCTCATCGAGGCTTCGACGCCGGCGACGGTGCGGCAACGGGCGTTCGAGACGGCGACCCAGCAGATCGGCTTCCTGGCCGACGCGCCGGTGAAGGACCAACTTGCGTCGCTGAAGTTGACCGTCTCGCAGATCCAGGACGACCCGACCTCCTATCAGCGCGTCGTGGAGGAGTGGATGGCGGGCGATATGCCGGGACTGCAGCGCGATGCGATCGATCCGCTGCGCCAGATTTCGCCCACCCTGCTCAGCCGCCTGATCAGCGAACGCAACCGTCACTGGGCGAGCGTCCTCGACGCGCGGCTGAAAAAGCCGGGCCAGATCGTGGTTGTGGTCGGCGTCGGCCACCTGATCGGCCCCGGCGGTGTGCCGGCCCTACTCAGAGCCAAGGGCTATGTGGTGGAAGGGCCCTGACCGCGCACCGGCGCTATGGCGTATCTCCTGCGCTTGGCGGATTGACCCGAAAGCCGGCATTGGCGTATATCGCCGCCTCCTTTTTCCGGCGCCCCGACGTATGGCGCTTCTTCGAGGCCGTCCAAGACCATGGCGAATAACCCCGGCGCTAAGAAGGCGATCCGCAAGATCGCGCGTCGAACCGAAGTGAACGGCGCTCGCCGCTCGCGCGTTCGCACCTTTGTGCGCAAGTTTGAAGAGGCGCTGGCGTCAGGCGATCTGGGCCTCGCCACCACGGCGTTCACGGATGCTCAGTCGGAGCTGATGCGCGCTGTAGGCAAGGGCGTGCTCCACAAGAATACAGGCTCGCGCAAAGTGTCGCGCCTGGCGGCCCAGCTGAAGAAGCTGCAGGCGGCGTAGGCCGCCTCCAAACACCCTAAGTCATTCTACTTATTTTCTTTTCCCCCGCCAACCCGGTTGGCGGGGGCTTTGCTGCGTCCGATCGGAAAATGACCGAGCCCGGTCATTTTCTGCGGCAAATTGGCGCCTCGAAAACGCTAACCCTAAGCCTTTTCGGCGCCTCCGAATGTCAAGCAACTTTTTGATTGTAAGCCACCCCGAATCCGATTGACCCGGCCTTTCCCGAGGGTAGTCTGGGCTCCTCAAGGCATTTCCATTGTACTGATGAATGAGCGGCGGCGGCAAGTAACGGGCCGCCGACCAGTGGATGTGTGTCCGCGTGCTTACTTGAGACGGACCAAGACGCGTGGGGGCGTCATGGCTCGGCTCTGACCTCCAGAATGGAGGACGGAATAGGGGAATTAGGGGCTGATGGCGAGCAAGGGACTGGCGGAAATGGCGTCGGTGACGCCTGCGGGCGTGTGGGTGAAAGCAAGCCAGGCCCTGAAGGGCGAACTGGGCGACGATACCTTCGGCTCGTGGCTGGCGCCGGCCTGCCTACGGACGGCCCCCGGCGGCGAACTTTGCCTAGTGACCCCTACGGGCATCGCCCGTGACTGGATCCGCCGCTACGCTTGGCGGCGCATTGGGGAACTCTGGGCGCTCAACGATCCGGAGGGCCGGCCGCTGACGCTGAAGTCTCGCCTGGAGTTCGAGGCCGAGGGCGGCGAAACCGCTGAGCCAGCCAGCCGTCCGCTGGAAATCGAGACCGTCGATCCGGTTTCCACCGACAGCCCGGCCACCGCGCCGATCACCTCTACGCGGCCGGCCCGCGGTCACTGGCTGCAGGATCGCTTCACCTTCAACAGCTTTGTCAAAGGGCCTTCGAACGAGTTCGCCCTGGCGGTCGCTCGGCGCGTCGCCTCCTGGGCCGACGGCCACTTCAATCCGGTGGTGTTCCACGGCGCCTACGGCTTCGGCAAAACCCACCTGCTCAACGCCATCGCCTGGGAAGCCATGTGCACGGCGCCGGAGAAGAAGGTGGTCTACCTCACCGCCGAGCGGTTCCTGTCGTCGTTCGTGCGCGCGCTGATGGATCGCAAGGCGGCCGACTTCAAGGATGAACTGCGCTCGGCCGACCTGCTGCTGATCGACGACGTGCACTTTATCGGCGGCAAGCATTCGTCGGAGGAAGAGCTGTTCCACACCCTGGCCGCGCTGATGGAGGACGGCCGTCGCGTCGTGTTCTCAGCCGACCGGCCGCCCTCGGCGCTGACCGAGATCGACGCGCGGCTGCGCTCGCATCTCTCCGCGGGACTGGTCTGCGGCATTGAGCCGGCCGACCGCTCACTCCGGATCGATATCCTGAAGTGCAAGGCGGCTGTCCTGGGGCGCCAGCAGGGGGCCACCGCTCCGATGCGGCCCGAAGTGCTGCAATTCCTCGCCGATCGCTTCACCGATAGCGTGCGCGAACTGGAGGGGGCTTTGAACACTCTGATCGTTCGCGCCGGCGCCGGTATCGGCGGGCTGACGCTGGAAGAGACTCAGGCCTTTCTGGGCCCGCATCTGCGCGGCGGTGAGCGGCGGGTCACGGTCGACGAGATCCAGAAGGCGACCGCCGACCATTTCGGGCTGAAGCAGGCGGATCTGATCTCCGAGCGCCGCACGCGGTCGGTGGCCCGGCCGCGCCAGGCGGCGATGTGGCTGGCGAAACAGCTCACCACCCGCTCCCTGCCCGACATCGGCCGGCGCTTCGGCGGCCGCGACCACACCACCGTGCTGCACGCGGTGCGTCGCATCGAAGAGCTGCGCCAAGGCGATCCGCAGCTAGCCCGCGACCTTGAGACGCTCGGCCGCAAGCTGCGAGGGGGCTGACCGCCTCAGCCGAACCGGAACGGGCGCGGCAGCACGCCGTTGACGGCGAAGAAGGCCAGCAGGCGTTCCCAGCCGTCCTTTGCGTCGGTCTCATTGTAGCTGGCGCGGTAGTCGGCGTGGAAGCCGTGGCCGGCGTCCTGATAGAGGATGATGTCGCTGCCGGTCTTGCCGGCCGCCTGCAGCGCGTCCCGCATCGCCGGCACGGACTGGGCCAGCGGGTCCTTGCCGCCGTAGAGGCCGAGCACCGGGCACTTCAATCCGGCCACGTGCTCGATCGGCCAGATTTTGGCCGGATCGGCCGGCGCGCCCGGCTGAGGCGCCAGCGGGCCGTACCAGGAGACGCCGGCCCTGAACTCGGGATAGGTCTCGCAGGCGTTCCAGACCACCTTGCCGCCCCAGCAGAAGCCAGTGATCGCCACCTTGTGCATATCGGCCCAAGGCTGGTCTTCGAGGTACTTCAGGGTGACGCCGACATCGCCCATCACCTGCTGGTCGCCCGCGGTAGCGACGATCTTCATGATCGCGGGGAAGTCGGTGAGCGGCGCGGGATCGCCGGCGCGGTCGAAGAAGCCGGGCGCGATGACGCAATAGCCCAGCTTCGCCAGCCGCCGACAGACGTCCATGATGTAGGCGTGCAGGCCGAACACCTCGTTGACCACCAGCACCACCGGGAACCGGCCGGCGGCCTTGGGCCGGGCGACGTAGCCGCGGATCGTGCCGCCAGTCACCGGCAGCTGAACCACCTCGGTGATCAGCCCGGTCTCGTCGGTGACGATCGGCTCGGCCTCGGCCGACAGCGCCGCCGCCGCGTAACCGCCGAAGATCAGACCCGCCAGACCGCGGCGCGACAGATGGAAGTCTTCCGGCTGGTTGCCGTCCGGGCGGGTCAGGGTGAGCATGCAAGCTCTCCAACTTCATTTCGCAGAAGGACGCCCTCTCCACCCGGCCCCGGCAAAGGTCAAGCCGGCGCGGCGCGGCGTAGCGTCAGGTTGATCCGCCCGCCGCCGGCGATCAGCCGCGACGAGCCGGGAAGGATACGATCGACGCCGTGGTAGGCGCGCCGGGCTTCGTCACCCAGCACCACTACGTCGCCCGACGCCAGCCGGATCTGTCCGGTCGGGTCGGAGCGGCGCAGGCCGCCGAGACGGAACAGCGCAGTGTCGCCCAGCGAGACCGAAAGCACCGGAAACCTGAAGTCGGCTTCGTCGAAGTCGCGATGCAGCCCCATCTTGGCGGCCGCGTCATAGACGTTGACCAGACAGCAGTCGGGCGGCGTCGTCGGGTCGCACAACTCGGCCCAGAGCGCGGTCAGCAGGCCGGGGATCGGCGGCCAGGGCTGGCCGGTGCTCGGGTGGTTGGGTTCGTAGCGATAGCCTCTGGCGTCGGTGATCCATCCGAGCGCGCCAAGATTGGTCATCGAGACGCTCATGCGCTTGCCGCCGGGCGTGACCGGCCGATAGAGCGGCGCTGCCGCGATCAGCGCCACCACCTCATCTGCGAGCTGACGTTGC
>Ga0302314_10006147_pt1 | contig 21793 bp, 14 predicted proteins | sample III_Palsa_N2_3_FD_200533 | JGI IMG/M metagenome (GOLD analysis project Ga0302314, IMG submission 200533) | Peat permafrost microbial communities from Stordalen Mire near Abisko, Sweden - III_Palsa_N2_3 | ecosystem: Environmental > Terrestrial > Soil > Palsa > Peat permafrost | place: Sweden...
CGCTGAAGAGGCCGGCTACTACTGGATTATTGACGACACCGGTTTTCCGAAGAAGGGCCGCCACTCGGTAGGGGTCGCACGCCAGTATTGTGGCCAGCTCGGCAAACAGGACAACTGTCAGGTCGCATTGAGTTTATCGATCGCGACGCAACGCGGCAGCCTGCCTATAGCCTGGCAACTGTATGTCCCCAAGGAATGGATTGACGATCGGGAACGCGCCCGTCGTGCGGGCATTCCTGACGATCAGGCCTTCGCAACCAAACCACAGATTGCGTTGGCCCAACTGCGCGAAGCGATTGCATCCAGGATTGTGCCGGGTATCGTGCTGGCCGATGCAGGATATGGTGATGAGACGGCCTTTCGGGATGGGGTAAGCGAGCTGGGTTTGTTATACGCCGTGGGGATTCGCCCGGGCACCTCAGTATGGGCGCCGGGTACGGCGCCGCTGCCGCCCAGGCCGTGGAGTGGACATGGCAAGCCGCCTACGTTGCTGCGTCGTGCACCAGGCCACGAACCGCAAGCAGTCAAGGCGCTGGCCATGCAATTACCCGCGAACGCCTGGCGAACCGTCACCTGGCGAGAAGGCAGCAATGCAGCACTCTCCTCACGCTTTGCCGCCGTGCGGGTTCGTCCCGCGCATCGCGATTATTGGCGCAGTAGCCTGCGCGCAGAAGAGTGGCTACTCATCGAGTGGCCCGAGGGAGATACCGAGCCGCTCAAATACTTTCTCAGTACCGCTCCCGGGGAGGCGACACTTGAACAACTCGTATTCGTGACCAAGATGCGTTGGCGTATCGAGCGCGACTATCAGGATCTGAAGCGGGAGTTTGGGCTCGGTCACTACGAAGGTCGGGGCTGGCGCGGCTTTCACCACCACGCTACGCTGAGTATCGCGGCATATGGGTTTCTGATGGCCCAGCGGCTCAGAATGGGTTCAGGTACCGGCGATAAAAAAAACTTCGTTGAACGCGCGTTGCCTGCCCTTCCCGCGGATTACATCGCTCGCGGCAGCCCAGCGCGCACAACGCCACGTTCCTGACTCCATCACTACGTTGCGTATCTTGCTCGGACTGCGGCTCACGCAACGCTTGCACCGTTCATCGAAGCAATGGCCTGCAGAATATATGACACAGTAAAACTAGTGATCGTCGGCAATATAACAAGATACTCAAAACAACGGAAAGCATATTGTATCTAGAATGATGGTAGGGCAGCGGGCTGTATTTCCATTGCGCGTGGGACGCTTGATTCCATGTATCGGGAACCATAGCACGTCCTCACGATCAAGCCCGGATGCGCTGCCTTCAATTGTCACTCTTTGATCCGGGTCAGAGATCGCAGGTCGCTAGGTTTTGGTCGCGTGCTTGATGAAGCCTAACCCTGCATACGGCGCTTTAATAAGCTTGGGGGGTGGCCGTAGAATTTCTTGAAAGCCTGCGCACAGGCGCCTGCGGTTGCATATCCGACTGCAAGTGCAACGTCGAATTCCCGCGTGCCAGACATATACAGCTCAAAAGCCTTTGTCATTCTGACGTTATTGCGCCACTGCTGGAAAGCCATACCCGTTTGAGCTAAAAAAAGTCGTTGTAGTGTTTTGGTACTAGCGCCAACCTCTATGGCCCAATCTTCGAACGACTTTTCGATAGAAGGATCCCGTTCGAGCGCCCTGCAAATGATGCTGAGTTTCATGTCGTCCGGAACACGAACGGATGAGCCGGTTTGCTGAGCCCGCATGATTTCGTCCACGATGATGTGTGAACGCCGCAATTTCTCGTCAGCGGTCAGATTGCTCTCAGGCCACTGCGACACGTCGATTATCAGCTCACGAAGCAGCGGGCTGAGAATGAACACCCCCCACGTTCCGCGCGAGCAAAACCCGCTGTCGATGTAGAGGCTGTGATACCGGAATCGCCGGTCCAGAAATACCGCATGCGATTCCCCAGCAGGTAGCCACGCCGCGCGGTCAGGGCCCATCCGAACGATGCCCCTACGTGTCTCCAAAAGCATGGGCCCGTGCTGTGCGAAAACCAGTTGTCCACATGTGTGGACGTGTGCCTCAAAATCCGCCGCGTCTCCCTCACGAACCACCGCGCTGACGGGGAAGCTAACATTGTGTACCTCGAAAAGTTGCGGATGCGGTTGCACGGATTGTCCTGTTTTGAATGGATTGAGACCTGTGTTCGAGGGTGCGCGCCACGCCTTGGACATTACACTGCAGCCTCACAATTCAATTGGAGACAAAATGTTCCTCGACCTCACACTGGCCATTGACATGCATGATCCCGTTGTTGGCAAGGCAAATCAAGACCAAAACAGCTTCATGTCGCAAGGCCACATTGGCACCCATCTTGACGTGTATGAGGGGCAGGGTCGTCCGCCAGTTGAATACGCGGTTCGTCGAGGCGTAATTGTTCATGTAGGCGAAGTCGGCGAGGCCGAAATCACTGAAAAGGTTCTCGAAGGATACGATGTCCGCGAAGGCGACTTCGTTATCTTCCACACAGGCTACCTGTCGAAGTACTCGTATGGTACGCGCGACTATTTCCGCGGCCATCCCCAGATGTCATGGGATTTCATCGAAACGCTGGCAAAAATGAATTTGGGCTTCATCGGTCTGGATTTTGCCGGCCTGCGTCGTGGTGATCAGCATGGCCCAGCAGATCTCCTGGTTGGTCGCCAGGGCGGATTCATCATCGAGAACATGAACAAGATCGACGAACTCTACAACACGGTCGGTAAAACCGAGTTCAAGATGCACACGGCCTGGACCGGCTTCCTCGGTTTCAGCGGTCTTTCGTGCCGCGTGGTGGCAGAAGTACCCGACACGGTACAGTAAAGTAAAAGGAGGTCATTATGCTCAGCGAGGTACAACTTAACTACAGAGCTGGAATGGCAAGGCTCGGCGCTGCGGTCCACGTGGTCACCAGTGACGGTGCTGCTGGAAAAGCCGGTATTGCTGCCTCAGCTGTGTGCAGCGTAACTGACACGCCGCCCACGCTCCTTGTTTGTGTTAACCAGCAGTCGTCGGCACACAATGCGCTAATCGAAAACGGCGTGCTGTGTGTGAACACGCTGAGTGTTTCCCACGAGGGGCTGTCTCGCAGATTCGGTGCGGGCCTTAGCGTGGAGGAGCGTTTCGCAGGAACGACGTGGAGCACGCTGAAAACGGGTGCCCCCGTGCTGGAGGATGCATTAGTGGCGTTCGATTGCAAGATCATTGAAACGGTATGCCAAGGCACGCACAGCGTTTTCTTTTGCGAGGTGCAGGACATAAAACTGAACGACGGCGAGACGATCGGCGGGCTCATCTACTTTGATCGTCAATACCACGGCTTGCAAACCACATCCTTGGAGCGTTTTTAGAGCGAGTTGTCCACGTCGGGCCTGGCGGTAACGTTGACAGGGTGACAGGTGGCAACGCAGGTCCGACGGGCGTTAAAGCCGCCCTTTCCGTCCCTCGAAGTATTTCGCGAGAGAAAGTGCGCGGTGTTCCCAAGATGAGTGAAAATATACGGATGGGCAACCTGACCAATTCAATCAAGTCGAAGATTATTCTTTCGTTTTCCACCTGCGTTGCCTTGATGATTGTCATAGGACTGATGGGCGTGCGTGGTCTCTCTATGTTGAGCCGCGATATGAGCCTGATGTACTCCGCTAGCACCGTGCCGATTGAAGATCTCGCGTCAGCGCGAGCCAACATGCTAAAGATGCGCGTTGTGCTGGGCACACTTGTCGCCGCGCGTGATCCCAATATTCAGAAGCAGTCGATTGACGAGATCCGCGTTCTTCAGGGGAAGTTCGATACCGCATGGACGGACTACTATCCCGCCAGAGTCGATGATGGCAACGAACGGAAGATTGCTGAGCAGATTGCAGCTCAAGCCACTCATTTCAAATCGTTGACCGATACGATACTCGGCGAAGCCACGTCGGGCACAACAGAAGCCGCCAACCCGGCCTTTAGCAGCCTGCAGGAGACCGAGAGCGCGTTTGCCAGTGGTCTGGACCACGCCATCGCCATCAATGACGCGCAAGCCTGGCAGTTCGCCGACGACGGTGTCGGTACCTATCACGTGCTTTTGTGGATTGCCATTGGAGCGATCGCGCTGGGCGTGATCGTTGCCGCTGCCACGTCGATATATCTGTTGAAAGCGATTATTACACCACTGAATTCGGCCGTGCTGGCGGCGCAACGTATCGCTCAAGGTCGGCTCGAGAACGAACTTTGGATCCACGCGGAAGACGAATTTGGCCTTCTGCTCGGAGCACTCAAACAGATGGACGCGCAGCTCGCCGACATCGTGCGTGGCATCAAGAGTTCTAGCGAATCCATCATGATTGCCTCCAGCGAGATCGCATCAGGCAATACGGACCTGTCTTCGCGCACTGAGGAGCAGGCTGCGTCCCTGCAAGAAACTGCAGCCAGCATGGAGGAGCTCACCAGCATCGTCAGGCAGAATTCGGCTAATGCACATCAGGCCTCCGCCCTCGCTGGCAATGCCTCCGAAGTTGCGAATAAAGGCAACGCGGTCGTTGAACGCATGCTTGTAACGATGGGCGAGATTACTGCAAGCTCGGCAAAAATTGCTGAGATCACCACGCTGATCGAAGGCATCGCCTTCCAGACCAACATCCTTGCACTGAACGCCGCCGTTGAAGCGGCCCGTGCCGGCGAACAGGGCCGCGGCTTTGCCGTGGTCGCCGGTGAAGTGCGCAATCTTGCGCAGCGTTCCTCAAGCGCCGCAAAGGAAATTAACGACCTAATACAAAGCTCGGTTGCCACGATCCAGAGCGGCTCGTCACAGGCCGAGGAGGTGGGGCGAACGATGGTCGACGTGCAACGGGCCATCAAACGTGTGGCTGATATCAACGCGGAGATCTCGGCGGCGTCCGATGAGCAAAGCCGCGGTATTGAACAGGTCAATCAGGCAGTCGGTCAGATGGATGAAGCCACGCAGCAAAACGCCGCGCTTGTCGAGGAGGCGGCGGCCGCGGCGCAGTCGCTCGAGCAACTCGCCAAAGAGCAAAAGCGGGCGGTTGCCGTGTTTAGGACCAGTGAGAGAGGGTCTGCTCCGTTAGCAGCATCCTTCGGCGCGCCGCCGGTAAGTCAGAAACCGAGAGTCGAAAATGAGCAGCGAGCGCGAGTGCAGCATTCTGGCGGGGAAAGGCATCCAATTGTTCCGCGGCCCGTTGCAGGTGCCGTAGAGTTTGCGAGTGCGGAGAGTTGGAAGTCCTTTTAGCGAGCCGATCTCGGTTATTCCATCGAATAAAGCCTTCTGGGTCCGCACATGTTTCTCTCCCATTACTGGGACTAATAGCGCCGCACCCACGCATAACCCGACTGTCTTTACGTTTTAAGCAGTCGGGTTCGCCCTTGTTTTCCATTAGCAAAACGCCGGATCTGATGCCTACAATAGCCTCCAGGCCAGCGTGGTATTTGCGCTGGTTCTATCTCATCAGCTCCATATCCCGGAACGCGATCCTTGCGCTTGCTCTTTCTCTATGCGCTACGTTGCTCATTGTCGCGGGAATAGCTGCTCACACGGGGCTCCTTACTGCTACGGCAAAGCACTTTGCGACCTACAAGAACGGTGAGCAGACGATCGCAATTGAGCGGCAGCAACAGTTTTTTTTCTCGCTTGCGACGAACTCCAGCAAATGGCAAGAGACGGGTCCTCGCCGCAGAGCAAGGAGGTCGATCGTGTGATGCAACTGGTTGATCGATCGGGCGTGTACTGGGAGACCGCTCTTAACAAAAAAGACCTGGGGGATCGGCTGGCGTTGCTGGATCAGGTGACGCTAGCACGAGCTCGTCTGATTGACGACGGGATCGTCCCTACGCTAGTCGCGATTAGATCTACGAACGCGATCGCAGTGGAGCAGTCGATTTCCGAAATGGCGCGAGACTCCCATGCGCTGATGAATGCGACGACATCTCTGCAAGATCATCAGAGTCTTCAGTCAAGAATCTGGTACGAGGCAGGCAAGCGGGCCGCACAGATTGCTCAGGTCATTTCGGTAATCGTGGTAGCGGGAGGTGTTGGCATCTTGCTTTTAGTATGGGTGCTGTTCCGTCACGTCCATCACCGGTCGACGCACGATGCACTAACGGGCCTGCTAAACCGGAGCGAATTCATGCGACTGGTGCAACGCCAACTTGTTCAGCTGTCGCGAGGGCATGGTGTCGATGCGATTGCATTCATTGACCTTGACCACTTCAAGATTGTCAATGATGCGGGGGGGCACGCTTTCGGTGACGATATCCTGAAGTCAGCTGCGGAAGTAATAAAACGCTGCGTCGGCGGAGGCTGTGCTCTTGCGCGGCTCGGCGGTGACGAGTTCGGGTTGCTGATGCCGGGCCATTCGCTGACTACCGCGACCGCCCTCGGCACCCGGATATGCGCGTCAGTGGGTGGACTGGTCATCGAGGTCCACGGTCAGCGGATTCGTATTGGCGCAAGCATTGGACTTGCGAACCTCGACGAAGATTGGGACAACGCGGAAAGCGCGGTGCAGGCTGTGGACGTTGCCAGCTATATTGCGAAACACGAGGGTCGCGGTCGTGTACATATATTTGCCCAGGGCGACCAGGCCATTGAAGAGCTGCGTGATGACATGCGCTGGGTGCGGGAGGTTGAGAATGCACTCGACGAGTCGCGTTTCGAACTCCATTGGCAGGAAATCAGACCCCTGCATCCATCACAGGAATTGGTCAGGCTCGAGATACTGCTCAGGCTGATCGAGTCCGATGGCACTAGGGTGGGACCAGCTGCATTCATGCCAGCTGCAGAACGGTTTCATATTGCTTCCCGTATCGATCGGTGGGTCGTCACCCAAACATTTAAGTGGTTTTCAGCGCGTCCCGAGGTTCTTGCGAAGGTGGGCAGTATTTCTATCAATCTTTCTGGGCAGTCCGTTTCTGATCCGCAATTTCTCGACTTCATGGCCCGCTCCATCCAACGAGCGACGATCGCAGCGGATAAGATTTGTCTCGAGATCACCGAGACAGCAGCGATCGTGGATTTCGACGGCGCTGCGGCATTTATAAAGACGCTACGGGATATGGGCGTTTGGTTTGCGCTCGATGACTTTGGAAGCGGGATGTCGTCGTTTGCGTACCTGAGTAGACTCGATGTTGACTACATTAAGATTGACGGCCAGTTTATCCGCGGGCTGGCCACTGATCGCGTTGATCAGGCCACGGTTCGGTACATCCAGGAAGTCGCCCGGGTGACAGGGAGACGAACTGTAGCGGAATTTGTCGAAGACGCGGCCACGAGCAGGCTGCTGCGAGATTTCGGCATCAATTATGAGCAGGGATTTCATTGTCATCGCCCCGAGAATCTGGACGGTCTGGCGGCCCGAGTGCAATGCAGGTCAAGGTTGCAGCCGTCCTTGCCTGTTTGAGCGACAGGTAACATCGTGTATGGCAAAAAGCAAAAGTTTCAGGCGATTGTTTGTGCGTGTCGATTTGGAAGATTGTGTGGACCCGAGATATTTGAAGCGCGCGTGCCACAGCACCGATGTTTTCAACTTGTTATGCAGATATTTGCTGACTTCTACGTCCAGGTGGTGCAGCACGTGCGCGCATCTCCCGATGGACGTTCGGGCCGGTTGTATCTGATGCGATTGCGTAGCAGGTGCGCCAGCAGCGGCGTGCGTTCGCGTTTGTTCTGTGCTGCTCCGGGCGCAGCGGGAAGGGCCGTGGCGGGTAAGGTGAACGCGTCTCGGCACCTGCGGCGCCATCGTCGTCGGGCTCGGTGTTCGTGACTTGCGCGGATTCGTAGGACGTGCGATCCGGCAGCTTCTCGACGCTCGGGGCAAAGCGTTCGTTCTGCGGCCGCCGAACCGGCTCAGGACCCTAATACGTTTGACGAATTCGGCCACGCTCGGTGTGTCGGCGCACTGCGTGCGCTGCAGGCTCACGGATGTAGGCATCGGCCGCCGGCGGCAGGCCAGCGAAGTGATCATCGCTCGGTCGTCTGATTTTTCCAGCTCGTCGTATTTTAGTCGACAGTTGCGCTTGTGAACGATCACGAAGCGGGTCTGCAAACCTTTCTCTTGTTCGCTCATGTACAGTAAGCGCAGTCGCCCAGTCTTCCTTCTGTGCTCCTCGTCGCATTGTTAGTCTGTACCGCCTGGCCGGATGGATAGCACTGTATCGTTCATGTACGCGTCACGGGTCAATCAATCCGGGACCGTATCGCTATCAATACGGAGCAGTGCGGTTTTCCGCTTGGTGATGTCGCTCGTCAAGCTCGCTTGTCCAGCCGGTGAGCGATGGCGAGTATCGATTATTGCAACGCCTTGACAATGGCCGCGACGGGTTTCCAATATTTCTCCGAGCCTGGATCTGCCCATTCCAACATGCTGGACTTCGACGCTGCGCAATCCTTACTCGCCTGTTACGGCGCTTCGCCCGTAAAAACGGAACTCATACCCCTTCTACAGACGTCAAATCGCGTGCTCGCGACTTCCATAACTGCAACGACTGCACTGCCCTCCGCAGACAATAGTGCAATGGACGGTTATGCAATCCGCCACGCCGACTACTTCGCAGGCAAGGCATTCCCCGTACAAGGATGTATCTACGCGGGACAGCAAGCTTTTGCGCTGAAGAGCGGATGCGCAATACGCGTTTTCACCGGAACGCTGCTACCAGAGCATGCCGACACCATTGTTATGCAGGAACACGTGCAGGTGCGTGACGGCGAAGTGTTGGTCACGTCTTCACCTCGCGAAGGCAGCCATATTCGCCGACGCGGTGAGGATGTTTCGGAAGGCGCAATCTTGCTTTCTCCTGGTGTTCTTCTGCAACCGCAGCATGTTGCGCTTCTCGCAAGCCAAGGACTCGATCGCGTCACGGTCTTCGCAGAAGTAAGAGTCGGCATCCTGACGACCGGCGACGAGCTCGTCCCGGCTGGCGCCGTTCGACACACCCATCAGATATACGATAGCAATGGCCTCATGCTTGCTGCGTGGGCGAAAAGGCTCGGCGCGCAGATATCGTCTGTTTTGCATGCGGGAGACGATAAGTCAGCGATGCAGGCAGAACTCGACATACTACTCGATCAGTGTGATCTCGTTCTCATTGTCGGAGGAGCGTCGGTCGGCGACCGAGACTTCGTCAGGCAAGTTATAGACTTGATGGGTGGCGATCCTGTTCTGTCGGGTGTCGGGATGAAGCCTGGAAAGCCGGCGTGCGTCGCGAGCGTTCGTAACAAACCAGTCGTTTGTTTGCCGGGAAACCCCAGCGCCGCCCTGATTGTATCAACGCTCCTGGTGAGCCCTTTAATACGGCGAATGCAGGGGCGTTCTACCGTTCTCCCAAACGTATTTCAGTTTCCTTTGCACGTCAAACAAGACGCGATTGTCGACCGCGACCAATTTATCCGTGTGCATTGCGAGTTCCAGACAAATGGGCAACACGAACTGTTTCCGCTCACGCAGCAGAGTCCGGGCGCGTTAAGGTCGACCGCGTCTAGCTCAGGGCTTGCACGACTGTCAGCTGGGCAAAACTTCGAAGACGGGGATATCGTGCCGTATTACGGATGGGACTATTGGCTCGCATAGCCGCGTCGAATCCCTCACAGCTCAGCCCCGAATGTTGCCGATAGCTCGTGCACACAATCCTCCAGGCTTCCGGCAGCTTGCGACATCTCGGATGTCACGGGAGGACGGTTGGAGTGGCCGGCGACCAGCCGTTTGTCTGCCGGTACGCACCAAATCGAACAGCAAACTCTTGTCAGCGCGATGTTTGGCTGGACGACGCAATATTGGCGAAATGTTGACGCTAGACGCCGCTTCTATGGCGGGTCTGCACGTTTGCAACATCCCAACAACACTATCATCTCTTTCACTATTGAATCCGAGGCCATGCCGGCATAGCAGCCTCTGGCTGCAAGCTTAAACGAGCCAAGGCACAGACAGTCCGCTTCCAATCCTCTCATATCTGTCGATCGCTTGACGCACGATTTTCGATTCCTGCACTCCATCATCGGCGAGCGCCTTCAACGCGGCAATTACAATTGAGACACGATCTACTTCAAAGAACGCGCGCAATGCCGCGCGTGTGTCGCTGCGTCCGAAACCGTCAGTTCCAAGCGTCACATAGCGGTGCGGAACGTAGGCCCGAATCAATTCGGGTACTGCACGCACATAGTCTGTCGCCGCAATGACCGGCCCACGCGATGCCGCGAGCGAAGTCGTTACGTAGGGGGCTCCGTGATCAGTACCTTCGAGCAGTCGCTCAGCGCGCTGCGACGCGACGCCATCGCGATGCAACTCCGTAAAACTCGTTACACTCCAAACGGCAGCTTCGATGTTCCAATCCCTTTTCAGCATTTCAGCAGCGGCCTGCACTTCACCAAGAATTGCTCCTGAGCCTATAAGTTGAACTTGTGCCACTTCGATCGCGGCCGGCTCCAGTGCGTACATGCCCTTCAAGACTCCGTGACGGACGCGATCAACATCCGCGGCAGGAAACGAGCGCTGCGCATAGTTTTCATTCATGACCGTCAGATAATAGAATACGTCGCGTTGACGCTCGATCATCTCATGCATGCCTTCGTCGACGATCATTACGACTTCGTATGCAAAAGCCGGATCGTAGGCACGGCAGTTCGGTACCGTTGATGCCACGAGATGGCTTGTGCCGTCCTGATGCTGCAGGCCTTCACCGCCAAGCGTCGTCTTGCCCGCTGTCGCACCGACGAGGAAGCCTCTCGCGCGCTGATCAGCCGCCGCCCAGATCAGATCGCCGATACGCTGGAAGCCGAACATCGAGTAGTAGATGTAAAACGGCAGCATGGGAAGATCGTGCACGCTGTAAGACGTCGCTGCTGCAACCCACGACGAAACCGCACCCGCCTCGGAAATGCCTTCTTCGAGAATCTGGCCACTTTGTTCTTCGCGGTAATAGAGCATCGAGCCCATGTCTTCCGGCTCGTACAATTGACCAAGCGGAGAATAGATGCCGACCTGCCGGAACAGGTTGGCCATGCCGAATGTACGCGCTTCGTCGGCGACTACGGGCACGATGCGTGGACCAAGCGCGCCATCCTTGAGCAGGTTGCCGAGCATGCGCACAATCGCCATGGTGGTCGACATTTCTTTGCCGTTCGTCTCAAGCGCGAATTGTCCCCAAGAAGACATCGGAGGCACCTTAGGCGTTTGCGATGCCGCTGTCCGCCTTCTCGGAAGATAGCCGCCCAAGGCGTTGCGACGGGCGTGCAGGTACTGCATTTCGGGGCTGCTCTCTGCGGGCCTGTAGAACTTCAATTGTTCGACATCGTCATCGGACAGTGGCAGACGGAAACGGTCGCGGAAGGCCTTTAACTGGTCGATGTCAAGCTTCTTGTGCTGGTGAGTGGTCATGCGCCCCTGCCCAATTGCTCCCAATCCGAAGCCTTTCATTGTTTTCGCGAGAATTACCGTCGGCTGGCCGCTGTGCTTGAGCGCACGGTCGTACGCCGCATGCAGCTTGCGAACGTCGTGACCGCCGCGTCGCAAGCGGTCGATATCGTCATTGCTCAGATGTGCAGCGAGCGCGGCCAATTCGGGATTCTGCCCGAAGAAGCGTTCCCGGTTATAGGCCCCGTCGTTTGCCGAGAAGGTCTGGAACTGACCGTCAACGGTATGAGAGAACGCACGCAGCAACGCCCCCGTGCGATCACGTGCAAAGATGCCATCCCAATCTGAGCCCCACAGTACTTTGATCACGTTCCAGCCTGCGCCCGTGAACTGTGCTTCGAGTTCATCAACAATGCGGCCATTGCTGCGCACAGGCCCGTCGAGCCGCTGCAAATTGCAGTTGATCACGAACACCAGGTTGTCAAGTCCTTCACGTGCGGCTAGCGACAGCGCACCGACTGACTCAGGCTCATCCATCTCACCATCGCCGAAAAAGCCCCACACCTTGCGGCCTTCCGTCTTCAGCAACCCGCGGTTTTGAAGATAGCGCATGAAGCGCGCCTGGTAGATCGAATTGATGGGGCCGATGCCCATTGAACCCGTCGGGAACTGCCAGAAGTCTGGCATGAGCCACGGATGCGGGTAGGAACACAGACCCGGCCCGGCAATCTCTCGCCGGTAATGCTCGAGATGAGTTTCGCTAAGAAACCCCTCGAGGAATGCACGCGCGTAAACGCCTGGTGATGAATGAGGCTGGAAATAGACCAGATCGCCTCCATGAGGGTCGCTCGGGCCGCGAAAGAAGTGGTTGAAACCGACTTCGAACAAGTCCGCCGCAGATGCATAGCTCGCGATATGGCCACCTAGTTCGCCATACGCACGGTTAGCCCGGACTACCATCGCCAGCGCATTCCAGCGTAAGGCGGCCGCAAGTCTTTCTTCTGTATCGAAGTCACCAGGATACGGAGATTGCTGGTCGACCGAAATCGTATTGGCGTAAGGAGTGACGTTCATCCGTGCCGTTGCAACGCCATTGGACAACGCGTGGGCAGCGAGCCGATCAAATAGATACTGTGCCCGTTCCAGACCTGCATGTCTGACAACGCCATCCAGCGCTTCGAGCCATTCGGTCGTCTCCTGCGGGTCAGTGTCGACGCGCGAGTGAGTCGGAGAAAAAAGCGAACCCGTACCTGTAGACAAATCAGTCATGCTGCGACCCCCAACGAGAGCAATGCGGAAACTTAATCGGTAAGTATCGAAGGTTACGTGTGAAGTAGCAGAATGTGTGGCTGAATTTATGGTGGATGAAGAGTTAAAGGATGTGTTCTCTCCTGCGAAAGCCGATATTGTCAGAATCTTTTATCGGATCTGGCGATTTCCTTGGGTTTTTGAATGCCGACGCACGAGAGCCGGCCAGCGGCACCGCAAAATATTCAATGGGAAGCTGACGTGCTCGGGCTATAAAGTCAGATAGCGGAACGCCACCTTTGTCATTTTCGATTCAGGATCCTGCTGTTCTGAAACAGGCAGCACCTGCCGTAGGTCCTTGGGCGCGGCCCCGACGTAAAGGTTCGGAGACGAGCGCTATTTTCAAAGCGTTAGGATAAAACGGTTGAGTAAGTCGCTAGTACTGGAGGCACTGCGGTAGTATCGAGCTGCGACGACCGTGAGCACGACCTGATTGACGGAATAGGGGAATGTTGACGTATGCACGCCACAGAGGTGATTCAGAACGGCCCTCTCCGGCGGTATTGTCCCGTTCGTCCCAACCCGCCGGGCCACATATCAGAGCCATTTTGGCAGGCGCAACCAGTTCGGTTCGCTCGGCTACTTAAGTAGGGAAGAGCCGGCACTGCGGCGCTTGGCACTCTGCATCCATTAGTGGGTGGACAAGCAGTTAGGCGCGTCACGCGCGCCCCTGCAACAACCGACACGCGTTATTCGCCTTTCTCTGTTTTGATGCGTGCGCGTAGCTCGAATTTCTGAATTTTTCCTGTCGACGTCTTTGGCAACTCTCCGAAACGCAGTGCTTTAGGCATCTTGTATCCCGCAAGATAGAGCCGACAGTGCGCAAGGATTTCTTCAGCGCTCGCTTCAGCTCCTTCCTTCAATTCGACGAAGGCGCATGGCACCTCACCCCACTTTGGGTCGGGCATTGCCACCACGGCTGCAACCGACACCGCCGGGTGACGGTACAACGCGTCTTCGACTTCAATACTCGAGATGTTTTCACCGCCTGAAATAATAACGTCTTTGCTGCGATCGCGAATGCGAAGATAGCCGTCAGGCATCCTTACGGCTAGGTCACCGGTATGGAACCAACCGCCGCGGAACGTCGCTTCAGTGGCGCGCTCGTTTTTCAAATAACCTTTCATGCAGATGTTGCCGCGGAACATAATCTCGCCGAGCGTTTCGCCGTCGCTCGGGACAGGTTCGAGCGTGTCTGGATCTAGCACCGTCACTGCCGCTTGCAAGTGATAGCGCACTCCTTGGCGCGCATTCATCTCGGCGAGCGCGTTATCGTCGAGTGCGTCCCATTCGTCCTGTTTCGCACATACGGCAGCCGGCCCATACGTCTCCGTTAGGCCATACACGTGTGTCAAATCGAAGCCGATCTCCTTCATTTTCGCAATCACAGCAGGGGCAGGCGCGGCGCCGGCCACCATCGTCGACACGTGATGTGTGATGCCGTCCCTCCATTCAGCCGGCGCGTTGGCGAGCGCGCTTTGCACGATAGGTGCGCCGCAATAATGAGTAACGCGTTCGCGGCGAATCAAGTCGAATACGGTTTTGGTGTCGAACTTGCGCAGGCAGACATTCACGCCCGCGCGCGCCGCGACTGTCCACGGGAAGCACCAGCCGTTGCAGTGGAAGAGTGGTAGCGTCCACAAATACACGGCGTGCTTCGGCATATCCCATTCTAGTATGTTGCTCAGGGCGTTTAGATACGCACCGCGATGGTGGTAGACCACGCCCTTTGGGTCGCCCGTCGTGCCTGAAGTGTAATTTAGCGCAATGGCGTCCCATTCGTCGGCTGTCAAGGTCCACTCGTAGTTGGCGTCACCGCTTTGTAGGAACGCTTCGTAGTCGATCGCGCAGGGAAATTTGCCCGCGTCGGCCGGCATCGCGTCGGCGACGCTGATCACGCGCAACCCTGGGAATTCCAACGCCGCACGGTGTGCAAATTCGCTATATTCTGTGTCGACGAGCAACGCCTTCGCCTCGCCATGCCGTAGCATGAACAGCAGCGAAGCGACGTCGAGTCGCGTATTCAGCGTGTTGAGCACGGCCCCGGCCATCGGGACGCCGAAGTGTGCTTCTATCATCGGAGGAATATTGGGTAGCAGGGCGGCCACCGTATCACCGCGTTCGATACCTGCCCGCCGCAGCGCGCTGGCCAAGCGCATGGAGCGTTCAAAGGTCTCGCGCCAGTTGCGGCGGATGTCCCCATGGACGATCGCTAACCGCTCACCGTACACTTCGGCTGCGCGCACGATGAAATCGATTGGCGTCAGCGGAACATAATTGGCCTTGCGGCGCTCCAGGCCTGCTTCGAACATGTGTTTCATTGCATCGTCTCCAATGTCGAACGGAGTTGGCGTTTTGACGATTCCTCCGATCACCTGCAACGCGGCCGATCGGGGCCGTCGTTGCCAATCAGCCCAATTTCGCGTCTCAACGTACTGTTTTGCTCTCGCGCAGGGGACTGCGCCAGATCCCGTGCAACATAGTTGCAACGCGCGAATCGCAATGTGAATTATTCTGAGCGATGTGCGATGTTACTGAAGAACACGTTGAGCTGTCTGTCATCCGAATGACAAACTGCCGCTTCCCGGTCCCGCACTGATTCAGATTCGTACCATTGAACGCCAGATAAACACTGAACCTGCCCATGGATGCATTGATTCCACCTCCCGCTCTCGACCATACCCACCCGCCGCAGTCCAAAAGGGTTGCGCGCACCGATCTCCCCGGGCTTTTTGCTACTTGCGCGTGGTTTAGGGCGCTGGCGGACGATCATCAAGAAATGGTGCTCGCCCATGGCCACGCCGAGCATCTGGATAGCGGCGCGTGGATCGCCCGTCGTCAGCAGCCGTCCGACTATTGGATCGGTGTGCATTCCGGCCTGATCAAACTCGCCATCTACAACGCGTCGGGCCGCAGTTGTACGCTTTCGGGCGTGCCGCCCGGCGGATGGTTTGGCGAAGGAAGTGTTATCAAGCGGGAACTGCGTAAATACGAGGTGGCAGCGATTCAGCCGTCACTCGTGATGTTCGTGCCGTCCGACACTTTCCACACGTTGTTGGAGTTTAGCCTGCCGTTCACCGGATTCGTGATCCGTCAGCTGAACAACCGCATGGGCGAGTTCATCGCGTCGATCCAGAACAGCCGTCTGCTCGATGTCGACGCGCGCGTCGCACAGTCGCTCGCACAACTATTCAACCCCGATCTCTATCCCGACACGGCCCGCACGCTGGTCATCTCACAACAGGAACTTGGCCTGCTCGCAGGTGTGTCACGTCCACGAATCAATCAGGCGCTGCAAAATCTGGAACGGCTAGGCATAGTGCAGCTCGCATACAATCAGATCGATGTGCTCGACCTGGAGCGTTTGAGTGCGTTCGGGCGCGCGCAGATCTAGATAGTTTGCTTAACGTCTGCGCTTGCAGATAATCCAGGCACGCGTCAGCACCACGCTTTTCGTAAAAAACATAGAGGTCGCGCCGCGGATCGGTCGGAGCAGCCGTCTGGCGCTCGGGACGGCAGTTGCGAGTTGCAGAAGCGGTAGTCCAAGCACTACTGCCAGCGCCCAACCGGGCATTCTCAAAACGTTCGAGTGTCCAAGTTCATGCGCTCCAACAATCAAGGGTAAGTTTTCCTACGGCGGACACTAGTTCTGCTAGCACAGGCAGTCCGACTTCCGAAACAAGATTATTCGCCTTAACGGCATATCTCCCGATGCGCCGCACTGAGAGGTGATTGGGAGGCGGCAATACTCGCCGTACCGCTTCCGAGAGCCAGGCGTTACTCATGCAGAGTGCGGCTGCCGGATCTGACAGACGCGATCCGGACCCCACGCTACGACCAGCTCTGATATGGTCGCCAAATAGGGATTTTGTCAGCTTGGAATTTTGCGGAATCGGCATCGCACAGTGCTCCTCGAAGCGTCCACAGCGTATGATCGCTGTCCGGGTTTCTGTCACCCCCGTTGAAACAAACTATACCGTTGATCATGCAGGAAGCTTTGGAAGCCACAGTCGCCATGTCCGTTGTCAATGGATTTCTCTCCGGTGTCGATCGAGCCACGATGGTACAGTTTGCCGAACGTTCGGGAATCGCGCCCGAGTTGCTGCTCAAGCCCGGAGCCCGGGTAACCCAAGAGCAGTTTTCCACATTGTACCGCTTGCTCGCCATGGAACTTGATGACGAGATGCCCGGCATCTTCAGCCGTCCGCTACGCAACGGCCTGCTGAAGTATCTATGCCTCAGCTTACTCGATGCGGGCAAGCTCGAAGTCGCACTCAATCGCTTCGGCCAGTTTTTCCACCTGATCCTTGATGACTTCCGCCTGCAGACCCGACGCGAAGCTAAATTCGGCTATGTTGAGATGGTGGTCGATGAGAAGGGCCCACCCGTGAGTCCTCTGGGCCGGGAATTGATGCTGAAGTTGGTGCATGGCGTGGCATCCTGGCTAATCTGGAAAAAAATCCCGCTTGCCGAAGTGTCATTCAATTTCCCGCGACCCGCCCAGGCTGGGGACCATCTCTATCTCTTTCCCGGGCCGATCCGTTTCGGAACAGCCGTAACAAGCATCGCCTTCGACGCCGCCTTTCTCGATCTGCCAATCAGGCAGCGCAAATCCGACCTAAACACCTTCCTTGCCCGCGCACCCGAAGACTGGATCTTCGTTTCTTTTGGCTCGCAGTTAATGTGCCACCGCGTCCGGCAGCACGTGGCGCACTCACTTCCGGAGATACCGACCATTCAGGATATCGCGCTGGAATTTCACCACTCGGTGCGAACATTATGCCGGCGGTTGGTTGCGGAGGGCACAAATTTCCAGTCAATCAAAGACGAGGTGCGCCGCGACGTCGCGATTCAAAAACTGACGCGCTCAGGGGATTCCATTGCGTCGATAGCGTTCGATGTGGGCTTCGATAGCACCTCCGCGTTTCATCGCGCCTTCCGGCACTGGACCGGCAGCACGCCGAACGCGTACCGAACGAAGTTTATAACTGGCCCCTCAGGCTCGACTGGGCACTCCAGCATAGGGAAGTTTGGAATCTAGCCGTACTGGTAAACCCCGCGTCGTGTTTTTCGTCCAAGGCGGCCCGCGGTCACATATTCTCGCAATAGAGGAGCAGCGCGGTATTTAGAGTCGCGGAAATCGTTAAAAAGCACGTCAAGTACTGACAGGCAGACGTCCAGTCCGATAAGGTCGGCGAGGGCCAGCGGACCGAGCGGATGATTAGCACCAAGGCGCATGCCGATATCGATTTCTTCCGCAGTGCCCACGCCCTCAGCTAGTACGAAGAACGCCTCATTGATCATCGGCACGAGAATCCGGTTGACCACGAAACCAGGCGAATTCCGTACGTCAATGGGTGACTTGTCGAGCCGCACGGTCAAGTCGCAAACAGCTTCGGCGGTATCCGTGCTGGTCTGCAAGCCACGAATGATTTCCACCAGTGGGAGAAGTGGCACCGGGTTGAAGAAATGCATGCCGATAAAGCGCGAGGGGGTCGCCATCGTCGCACCGAGCGCGGTGATGGAAATCGATGACGTATTCGACGCAATGATCGCGTCGTGCCGGACGACAGCTTCGATCTGCCGCAGAATACGGATTTTCAGTTCGTAGTTTTCCGTTGCCGCTTCGACCACCACATCGACGTCGGCGAGACGTTGATAGTCGGTAGATGTGTGGATTCGGCTAAGCGCGTCATCACGCGCGGTGGCACCAAGCTTACCTTTGGATACAAGCCGTTCGAGACTGCCTGTTAATGTTGCCATACCCGATTCCAAGGCTTGGTCATGGAGATCGATCATTATCACGTTCAGTCCCGCCGTCGCCGCCGTTTGAGCAATCCCGTTGCCCATTGTGCCCGCGCCGACAACTCCCAAAGTTTCTATTTGCATTACCATTTCCTTCCGAATTGTACGAGCAGACCGCTTTGCGCGAGTTCGCATCGCGATTCAAGGTTTACATGTCCGGATAGTTCGGGCCGCCACCGCCTTCCGGCGTGACCCACACGATATTCTGCGTCGGGTCCTTGATATCGCAGGTTTTGCAGTGCACGCAGTTCTGCGCATTGATCACCAGACGCTCGCTGCCATCGTCGTTCTTCACGAACTCATAGACCGCTGCCGGGCAATACCGCGATTCCAGCCCCGCATACGTGCTCAGGTTCACGTTCACCGGCACGCTCGGATCTTTCAGCGTCAGGTGAGCCGGCTGGTTCTCCTCGTGATTGGTGTTCGAGATGAACACCGAGGACAGCCGGTCGAACGTCAGCTTGCCATCCGGCTTCGGATACACGATCGGCTTGCACTGCGACGCCGGTTTCAGCATCTCGTGGTCCCAATGCTGGTGGTGCAGCGTCCACGGTACATTGCCGCTCAGCAGCTTCTGCTCGATGCCCACCATCAGCGTGCCCAGGTACAGGCCCTTGCTCATCCACTGCTTGAAGTTGCGTGCGCGGTACAACTCCGTGTGCAGCCAGGAGGTCTTGAACGCTTCCGGATACGCCGTGAGTTCATCGCTCGTGCGGCCGGCCTGCACGGCATCGAACGCGGCATCGGCGGCCAGCATGCCGGTCTTGATCGCGGCGTGCGAACCTTTGATGCGCGAAGCGTTCAGGAAGCCCGCGTCGTCGCCCACCAGCGCACCACCCGGGAACACCAGCTTCGGCAGCGACAGCAGGCCGCCGGCGGTGATCGCACGTGCGCCATACGACACACGCTTGCCACCGTCGAGGAACGCGCGGATCGACGGATGCGTCTTGTAGCGCTGGAATTCCTCGAACGGCGACAGGTACGGGTTGGTATAGCCGAGGCCCACGACGAAGCCGACCATCACCTGGTTGTTGTCCAGGTGATAGAGAAACGAGCCACCGTAGGTATCGGATTCAAGAGGCCAGCCAGCCGTATGGATCACCAGCCCCGGCTTGTGCTTCGCCGGATCGATTTCCCACAGTTCCTTGATGCCGATACCGTAGACCTGCGGATCGGCGCCGTCGCGCAGTTTGAATTTATCCTGCAACTGCCGCCCCAGATGGCCGCGCGCCCCTTCGCAGAACAGCGTGTACTTTGCGTGCAGTTCCATGCCGAGCTGGAAATTCCCGGTCGGCTGGCCGTCCTTGCCAATACCCAGGTTGCCGGTGGCGACACCTTTGACCGAGCCATCGTCGTTGTACAGCACCTCGGCCGCCGGAAAGCCCGGGAAAATCTCGACGCCCAGCGCCTCGGCCTGCTGGCCCAGCCAGCGCGTGACGTTCGCAAGGCTGATAACGTAATTGCCGTGATTCTTGAAGTTGTCCGGCAGCGCCCAGTTCGGCACGCTCTTCGAACCGCTTTCGGAGAGGAACAGGAAGCGGTCTTCGGTTACTTCAACGTCCAAAGGCGCGCCTTTTTCCTTCCAGTCGGGGATCAGTTCGTTCAGCGCGCGAGGGTCCATGACCGCGCCGGAGAGGATGTGCGCCCCGATCTCCGAGCCCTTTTCCAGTACGCAGACGCCGATTTCGACGCCTTTTTCCGCTGCCAGCTGCTTCAGACGGATCGCCGCGGACAGGCCGGCGGGGCCGCCGCCGACGATCACCACGTCGTATCCCATCGACTCGCGCGGACCGTATTCGTCAATCCATCGGGACGACGGATCAATCTGCCAATTTGCAATGGTCATGATGTGTTTTGTTAGAACTGATCTTCTGACAATGCCAGCACGCTTTCGCTGCCCTTTGCGGTGAGGATGGAGGCCTCCAGTGCCGACGCCCGGCTCAGCACATGCTCGGCATAGAATTGCGAAGTGGCTATCTTGGCTCCATAGAATGAGGGGTCCTCTTCAAGCTTTGCCGCGGCGGCGAGCATCGCACGTGCCATTTGCCAGCCGCCCAGCACGATCCCCGCCAGGCTGAGATATGGCACGCTCCCGGCGAATACCGCGGTTGGATCACTCTTCGTATTCGCCACAACGAAAGCAACCACAGCGCTAAGCGATTCATGCCCTTGCGCGAGATATCTCTTCATGGAAACGAAGGCTGAACTTCGCTGCGAACCCAAGGCTTCAATCGTTTCTGCGATGCTGCCGAGCAATGCTCTGGCCACTTTGCCACCGTCGCGCACGGTTTTGCGTCCGATAAGGTCATTGGCCTGAATCGCGGTCGTGCCTTCGTAGATCGGCAGAATGCGCGCGTCGCGATAATACTGCGCCGCGCCGGTTTCCTCGATGAAGCCCATGCCGCCGTGCACCTGCACGCCCAAGCTCGTGACATCGATAGACAATTCGGTACTCCATCCTTTAACGATCGGTACAAGATACTCATAGATAGCCTGATGCTCCGCGCGCTTCGTCTCATCGGGGTGACGGTGGGCGATATCGCAATGACTCGCGGCAACATAAGCCACCGCGCGCGACGCCTCGGTGAGCCCACGCATAGTTGCCAGCATGCGGCGAACGTCCGGATGCTGAATGATCGAAACCGGTTGATTCACGGAGCCGTCTATCGGACGACTTTGAACACGATCTTTCGCATACGCCACCGCCTGTTGATAAGCACGGTCAGACACTGCAACGCCCTGCATGCCCACCGCAAACCGCGCCGTGTTCATCATGATGAACATGTATTCGAGGCCGCGAAATTCCTCACCAACCAGATGGCCGATCGCGCCGCCGTGATCGCCGTATTGCAGCACCGCGGTGGGACTTGCCTTGATGCCCAGCTTGTGTTCGATGGACACGCAATGCACGTCGTTGCGCTCGCCGAGTGAACCGTCTTTATTGATGAGGAATTTGGGGACGATGAAGAGGGAGAGGCCCTTAATGCCTTCCGGCGCATTGGGCGTCCGCGCCAATACGAGATGGATGATGTTCGTCACCATATCGTGCTCGCCCCATGTGATGAAAATTTTGGTGCCAAATAGCTTAAACGATCCGTCTCCCTGCGGTTCTGCGCGCGTGCGGACCAACGACAGATCTGAGCCGGCCTGTGGCTCGGTGAGGTTCATCGTGCCGGTCCATTGACCGGAAATCAGCATAGGCAAGTAAGTCTGTTTCTGCTCTTCGCTGCCCGCGGTGAGTAGCGCCTCGATTGCGCCGTCCGTCAAAAGCGGACATAGCGCGAACGAAAGATTCGAAGCGTTAAGCATTTCTCCGCACGGCGTGGCG
>Ga0302314_10006148_pt1 | contig 21792 bp, 22 predicted proteins | sample III_Palsa_N2_3_FD_200533 | JGI IMG/M metagenome (GOLD analysis project Ga0302314, IMG submission 200533) | Peat permafrost microbial communities from Stordalen Mire near Abisko, Sweden - III_Palsa_N2_3 | ecosystem: Environmental > Terrestrial > Soil > Palsa > Peat permafrost | place: Sweden...
GCCCTCGCGGAGCAATATCCCGAGCTGACGCTGCGAACCGAGCCGGCGCACCTGGAGATGTTCGTCGCGCTGCCAGCTGGGTACGGGGCGGTGCAGTGGAACCTCGCTTGCGAGTCACTGGATGCTTGGGGGCAGGAGCAGGCACTGGAGCACGAGGGTGATCGTCTTGCCCTCACGCCCGAGGACCTCGGCCTGCGCACCACCTATCTCGCGACCGGACCCGTCACCAACCCGGTCTCCGACATCGACCTCGCCATCCCGTTCGCCGTAGAGCCATGATCGAAGCCCACGGCCTGGTCAAGCGCTATGGCTCGACCATGGCCGTCAAACGACCTGTCTTTCTCCATCCGGCCGGGCCTGGTCACCGGTTTCCTTGGCCCGAACGGCGCCGGGAAGACCACTACGATGCGGATGATCCTGGGCCTGGACGCGCCGACGCGGGGCTCGGTAACCGTAGCCGGGCGCAGCTACCGCGACCTGCCGGCGCCATCGCCTGCCTGATGGCCGTCCTGTTCGTCCTGCCCGGGATCGCCCAGGCGCTGCCGGACTCGTGGCGGAACCCGGTCACCGAGTTCTGGCCGACCCAGGCCGGGGGCCAGCTCACGAGCGTCCACCAGTCCGCCCACACCCTTCCATGAGCGTAAGGCGGTTATCGGTCGAGGCGAGACTGCAGGTCGTCCAGGCGGGCGTGGAGCAGGGCGATCTCGGCGGCAAGCACCGCGAACTGCGACTCACCCGCGGTCACACCGTCCTCGGGCACACCGTCCTCGGGCACGCCGAACGCGGGCGCGCTGGCCGCTGGCATGGTGATCTCGGGCACCTCGACGCGGACCGGGCCGTCGAGGCGGGCCGCGAACTCGCGCATGGTCAGCACCGGGCGGCCCACGGCGCAGCGGCCACAGGCCGGGACCAGGTGGCGCCAGCCGATCAGGCCGCTGCCCGCCTCGGCGAGCGCGCTGCCCGGCAGGCCGCAGTCGCACCGGGACTCCCTGATCACGCGGACCCGCTGCCTGCTGTAGCGCAGCCCGCGTTCGTAGCGGATGTACCGGCCTGCCGCCGCCACCTCGAGCAGCACGGCGGAACGGTTCTCCGTCGCGCAGCCGAGGTCGAGGGCGTCCCCGAAGGCGTGCAGGCAGTAGAAGCCGCAGCCACACCAGCGGCGCGGCGGCGCGTGGTGACCGTTCCACACGCAGCGCGCCTCGGCGGTGACGCCATAGACCTCGGTCGCGCCGAGCGTCAGGCCGACGAACCCGGCCCGCTCGCCGTCAGCGGACAGCACCGCGTTCGCGAGCTTGTAACCGGTGAACGGGCGGTCAGGACGCTCACCGCGCACGGAGCCTGATGACCATGAGGGCATCCGAACCACCCGCTTGGCACCTCCCAGGAGCGAGGTTGGAGTCGCCCCGCGCCGTCAGCCGACGGGAATGGCGGGCTCGGTGGCCGGAGCCTGACTGGTCAGCTCCCCGGCACCGACGGTGAGCTCTTGCACCGTGATCTCGTCGCCCACCGTGATCTCGTCGGCCACCGTGTCCTCGACGTAGCCCGACGCCTGTTCCCTGCCAAGACGCATGCTGTGTCTCCTCGTCGGTCGGAACGGCTAGATAGAAACTCTGTACCCAGGACCGGGGCACTCCCACACCTTTACTGGCGTTATGGACCACTAACTCCCATCCGGATAGCCGCCACGGTGCAGGGTCATCGGGTAGTGCGGTATGACCGCCGGGGGCTCGGTCCGCGCGCGCCAGTTGTCCGGGTACGGCGTCAGGCCGGCGACGAGCGGTGGCGGGTCGCCGGCGGCCAACGGCTCGAGGGCGGCGCGGAGCGCCGTCACGCGGCCCGGGCCGAAGCGGGTGCGCCACCGGCCTTCGATGTCGGCGGTCAACGCGGGGTACTCATCCCGTGCCGCGACACCCCGGTCGGTAAGCCGGGTGATCTTGAATCGGCCACCCGCCGGGTCGGGTCCCCCTATCACTGGGTCGGCTGTCACAAGGCCGGCCTTGGTCAGCACGCCCAAGGCCATGGCCACGGACTCCTTGGAGATTCCGGCGAGTGACTTGATGTCCCTCGTCCGCACGCTGTCCGCCGTCAGCACCCGCAGCACGTTGGCGCCGATCGCCAGCGACGGTCGTGGGTCTCGCTCGTACTCGACGGCGAAGGCGAGCAGCACCTTGGAGAGCAGCGCCCAGAGCGGCAGGTCGACCGCGCGCGGAGCGGCGGCAGCTGACGCGGCATCCGTGCTGGCCGCGCTACCTGATGTATCCATGACCGGCGTCCTTGAGTACAGGCCGTAGCCGAGGATCGGCAGGCAATCGGGCAGCGCCGGATCGAGGTCGGCGGCTATCCCTGCGAGGGCGGCGCGGAGCGCGTCGATGGTTTCCGCGCCGAACCGGTCGCGCCAGCGGGCCTCGACTTCCTCCGTCACGTCCCGCCAGATGTCACGCGCGAGGCCGCCCGCGGCGGTCGGGCGGACGATCGCGTCCGGACGGGGGCTCTTGCCCCGAACCGGTTCTGGAGTGTAGGTGACGTAACGCCAGCGGCGCATTCCGTCGAGGTTGGTGTCGGTCTTCGCGCGTCGGCGCAGCTCCGCGAGGGTAATCCCGTCGTCGGGCAGGAAGCGCAGGCAGTTCGCCCACATCAGCAGGGAGGTGAGCCACGGGCCGCCACGGGAGGCAGCCGCCGCGCCAGGAGAAATTCCGTAGTTCGTTGTGCGGTGCGGAAGGCGATGCTCGGCCTCGTTGTCGGCTTCGATCGTGAAGGCGACAAGCGCCTGCGACAGCAGGGCGGACAACGGCGGCCGCCCCTGGCTCGCGGGCGAAGCCCCGTGCGGTGCGGCCCGGCGGTGAGCAGTCGCGACCGGCCGTTCCTGATGACCGGGAGCGGTGGCCGCACGGGCGAGCAGCAGCCCGGCGGACCGCAACCGCTCGCGGCCCGGTGTTACTTCCCAGCCGCTTGCGGCGAGCAGTTCGCTCGCCTGGTCCGGGGTGAACGCCGAGCGCGCCGGCTCGCCTACCTCGGCAACCCGCTCGGCGAACCGGCGGCGCGTCTGCGAATCCGCCCCTGTGGAGACGCTGATGGCAAGCGAGCTGCCATCGGCCGCGACCTCGCGGAACGCGGTGAGGACGCGATCGAGAACGTGCCGCTCCAGGTAGACGGCGACGCCCTCAAGGAGGAACAGGGTCGGCCTGGTGGGATCGAGGCCGACGGCGACGAGCGGGGCGGTGATGGGGTCGACGGAGAAATCGGCGGCGACAAACCGGATATGCCCGGTTTCCAGGTTCAGCCTGCCGAGCCGTTCGCGCTTGTCCGCCTGGGTGGCGGGGTGGTCGAGCTCGAACCAGCGGACACCTGGCCGCGCGTAGCGCAGCGCGCGGCCGTCGTAGCCGGCGCCGCCGATCACGACCTGCGCCGCGCCCGCGTCGAGGGCGGTCAGCACCGCGGCGTCGAAGAAGGCCGTCCGTGCACGCAGGTACTCGTGCATGCGGTCGTGCCGCGGCACCCGGTCGCACGCGACGTCGCGGGCGAGGGCATCGTCCGCCGCGGGGTCGCCCGCGGACGCCTCGATCCGTGGGTACTCGAGTCGGTGCGCGGCGACGCCGCGCGCGGTGTGGGACGCGGTGCCTTCTTTCATCACCACAACCCTAGCCCGGCCGGCTTAGATAGTACGGTGACCGATGCTGAGCTGACCCGTGTTGAGCTAACCCGTGTTGAGCTAACACTTCGGCCCATGACGCGGGCCGAGTTCGATGAGTGGCTGCCACGGAACATCGCGGGGTACGCGGAGAACATCGCGGCCTCGGGGGCGATGCCCGCGGCCGCGGCGCGGGAGAAGGCCGAGCGCGACACCGCGCGGTCCTTCAGCGCCGGGTTCGAAGCACCCGGGCAGCATGTGTTCCGGTTGCTCGCCGGGGATGTCGCGGTCGGCTGGCTGTGGCTCGGGGTACCTGGACCCGATCCCGACCCGCTGATGGCATGGGTGTTCCAGATCGAGGTGGCGCCCGAGTACCGGGGGCGCGGGTACGGGCGGGCGGCGATGCTGCTCGCCGAGGACGAGGCGCGGGCGCGGGGCATGACGTCGCTCGGGCTGAATGTGCACGGGCAGAACAAGGTCGCGCGATCGCTCTATGACAGCCTCGGCTACGAGGCCATGTCGCTACAGCTCAAGAAGCCCCTGTAAACGATAGGGTTCTACTTAGAACAGGCGTTTGACAAACGAATAAGCTTGCGGCATCGTAGACTTCGATGCGGGAAGCTCAGCAAGAACGTTCGATAAGCGTGACGAAACAGACGTAACGAAAACAGACGTAACGAAAACAGACGTAACGAAAACAGAGGGGTCGGACCATGGGTCAGAAGACTGTCCGGTTTAGCGATCTGAGCGGCCAGCTCATCATGCGGGACGACACGCTCGCGCGCATCGTGATCCACGAGCACCCCGACCTTGGCGATGGTCCCGTGGAGATCGAGGCGCTCGCGGACGAGGCCCTCGCCATGGAGAAGGACGCGCTGCGGGTCGCGGTGCTCGACCTGTACCTGCCGGGTGAGGACGCGCCGCGGCGGGTGACGATGGACGCCGATGCGTTCGGTGCACTGGTGACGGAGAAGCCCGCCGCGGAGATGCTGGCGAGCGCGCGGCCGGTCAAGCGGGTCGGGCGGCCGCGGCTTGCCAAGACGACGGATTAGGCGGACGACCGGCTAGGCAGCGGTGTTAGGGACTGGCGTGGTGGCGGAGGCCGGGGCCGTTGGTTCCCCGGCTCCTTCGCCGACGGTGCCCGCCGGATTGGGTGCCGGGTTGGGTGCCGGGTTGGGTGCCGGGTTGGGTGCCGGGTTGGGTGCACGGCGCCGCGAGCGCAGGGCGATGACCACGAGCAGGATCAGCAGGGCGACGCCCGTCAGGATGTAGGCGTTGCCCGACAGGTTCTGCAGGCCCACCCAGTGATACTCCTTGAACGATGGCAGGTCGCCGTCCGCGACGTAGAGTTTGACCGAGCTGTTCGGTCCGGCCCAGATGAGGCCCTTGGTGAAGTTACCCGGGCCGCTCGTCAGCAGGCTCCACAGGTTTCCCGGCCAGGGCGCGAAGATCAGCAGCAGGGCAACCACGAGGGCCCCGCAGCCGAGGGCGCCGCCGCGCCTGCCCGCCTGCCAGGCGCGGGCCGCGTAGTGGCCGGCGGCCATCATGCCAGGCACCACCCAGACCCAGTGGTGGTCCCAGCTGATCGGTGAGTCGAGCAGCCCGACAAGCGCGGCCGTCAGCAGGCCGAGCATGGCGTGACCGGCCCGGTCGAGCATGGCGGCGGCGAGCAGGCCGGCCACCGTCGCCACGAGCCCCGCGATCACCCAGGGCACGGTCCCCGCGCTGATGGAACCCGCCAGCCTGGTCACGAGCGCGCGCAGCGACTGGTTGCCGCCCCAGCCGACGAACCCGGTCCGCCCGTCCTGGATGAACAGTCCGTGCAGCCACCAGAGCTTCGACTCGCTCGGCAGGATGGCAAAGCCGAGCACGACGGTGCAGACGAAGCCGCCGGCCGCCATCGCGGCCGCCCGGAACTTCCTCGTCAGCAGCAGGTACGGGATGAAGACGAGCGGTACGAGCTTGATGCCCGCGGCGAGCCCGGTCGGGACGCCCTTCCACCTGCGGCTGTCCGGCTGGCTCAGGTCCCAGATGAGCACCGCCATCAGCAGCAGGTTGATCTGCCCCAGGTACAGGGTGCGGAACACCGGCTCGGTGAGCAGCCCGGCCGCGAAGCCGAGCAGCGCGCCGCCGAGCCTGACCCGGCGGTCCCGGTAGCCGAGCGCGCCCATCGTGCACCATGCGGCGATGAACAGGAAGATCAGGTCCGCCACCTGGGTGAGCCGCGGCAGCACCCCCCACGGCACGAACGAGACAACCGCGAAGAAGAGCGCGGCGAACGGCGTGTAGGTGAACTTCAGCGCCTCGTTGTCCGTTGGCCAGTCGTACAGCGGGTAATAGAGCTTCGCGTCGTAGGGCGGGCTTACGTGCCGGACGATGAGGCCGCCGTTTCTGTACACGCCCAGGTCCACCGGCCACAGCGTGGTCCATTCCGGGTGGGACAACGCATAGTAGAGCCAGCCGCCGAGCACAACCGCAAACACGACCGCACCCACAATAAGGACACGGGTCTTCGCGACCTTCGCTCCAGGCGTGATTGACCCCATACGATCCAGCACCGAACTCACCCGGGCTACCTTACCGGATCTTAAATCTAGTCGCCGCCGACTGGCAGTCTTTTATGAATCGTTATCGGCGAATAGCGAACACAGCGACGATCTTTGATCCTGATGTGTAACGTTCCCGCTTCTCAAGTGTTATGCCATCACGGCGGCGTACAGCGCGGGGAACTCCACCAGCGAGGCGAGCACGTGCCTCGCGCCCGCCGCACGCAGCTCATCGCCGGTGAATGAACCGGTGGGGACGCCCACGGGCAGCGCCCCGGCCGAGACCGCGGCGGCCATGTCCGCGGGGGCGTCGCCGACGTAGACGGCCGCGCCGAGCCGCGCGAGCACCGCCGCCTTCTCCGGGCCGTACACGTCACCGAAGACCTCGTCGGCCGCAAGACCGACCCCGTCCAGGCTCAGCAGCGCCACGGCCTCAAGCTTGGCGGTGATCACCACGGCGCGCGCGCCGGCCGCGCGGACGGCGGCAAGCGCCTCGCGGGCACCGGGCAGTGGCTGCGTCAGCGGCCCGGCGAGCCTGCGGTAGTGCGACCGGTAGATCCCCGTGGCCGCCTCGATGTCGCGGGCGGGGAACCAGTAGGCAAGCTCGTCTTCCAGCTTGATGCCGAGGCGGCTTTCCACGGCGGCCGCCCCGATCGGCACCCCGGTGTCCGCCGCCACGCCGGCGAACGACGCAAGGATCGCTCGACGCGAGTCGATCAGCGTGAGGTCGAGGTCGAATCCGATCGGTGCGGGGGTCATGTCGCTCCGTCCACTATCACGTCTGCGGGTACGCCGGCCGGCAGGACCCGGGGGCGGGCGGCGAGCAGCCCCGCGGCGAGCAGGACGCCGCAGAGCGCGAACAGCACGGCGACCGGCGCGGTCCAGCTTCCCGTCGCCGAGTGCAGCAGCCCGGCCCCCAGCGGCCCCGCGCTCGCCAGCAGGTAGCCGACCGCCTGGGTGAACGCGGACAGCGACGCCGCCGCGGCCGGGTGCGGCGCCCTGGCCGCGGTGAAGAAGATCGCGAGGGCCAGGGCCGCGTTCTGGCCGGCCCCGAGGATCAGCGCCCAGGCCACCGCCGAGCCGAGCGGCGCGTACACCAGGCCGGCCAGGCCCGCCGCCAGCGCGAGCGCGGTCGGCACCACGAGCGCGTACTGCGCGCGCATCCGCTGGGCGATCACACCGACGATGAGCGAGACCGCCAGGTTGCCGACCCCCATGACCGCGAGCAGGTCACCGGCTCCGCTCGCGCTCTCCCCCCGGCCACGCAGGATCGTCGGCAGCCAGGACAGCGCCGCGTAGTAGATGAGCGACTGCATGCCCATGAAGAGCGTCACCTGCCAGGCCAGCGCATGCCGGTAGACGGGAATGCGCCTGATGGAGTCGGCCGGGACCGTTCTGGCGACCGGGTTTGCTGGCACTCCCCCGGGAGATCCGTCCGGCCGGGGGGTACGGGGGGTCGCCCCCCCGGGAGACAACTGAGGAAGCCAGAGGAGCGCGCCGAGGGCCGCGGGGGCGGCGAGCCAGCCGAGGGTGATCGCGATCGAGCCGCCGCTTGCCTGCCAGAGCGGCACGCTCACCAGGGAGCCGACGATCGCGCCGACCGAGAGCGCGGTGATGTAGAGCCCGATCAGGAAGCCGGCCCGCTCCGGCCAGCGCCGCTTGATCAGGCTGGACAGCAGCACGTTCATGACCGCGATCGCGGCACCGGCGAGAATCGTGCCGGGGAAGAGCGCCGCCGACGGTGCCGCGGCGCGCAGCGCGAGCCCCGCCGTCAGGGTGACGATGGCGGCGAGCAGCACCCGTTCCTCGCCGAACCGCCTGGCGAGCGCGGCGCTGAAACCGGAGACCGCGGCGAAGCAGAGGACCGGGGTAGCCGCGAGGATCGAGACGATCGCGGTGGACAGGCGCAGGCTTGACTCGAGTTCCGGGAAGAGCGGCGGCAGGCTGGTGATCGCGGTGCGGAGGTTGAAGCCGAGGGCGATCACGCCGACGACGAGCAGCGTCCGCTCGATCCGCGCGCCGGCCCGACCGCGGGCGACGGCTTGCGGCCCCGTATTGGGGGGCACAGCGGGCGGTACTGCCTGTATCCGGCTCACGAGTACCTTACGGTACCCGCCTATGCTGAGGGCCGTGCTCGAGCTCGACCGGCGGATCGCGAAGCTGGCGGTACCCGCCCTTGGGTCGATCGCCGCCGAGCCGCTCTACAACCTCGCCGACACCGCGATCGTCGGCCACCTCGGCCGCGACCCGCTCGACGCGCTCGCGATCGCGGCGACCGCGCTGTCGATGATGGCCTGGCTCGCCATCTTCCTGTCCACCGCGACGACCACCGAGGTGGCGAGGAACTCCGCGCGCGGCGCTCACCAGGCGGCGGCGCGCGCGGTCGGCGCCGCCTACGCGGTCGCCGCGGGCTGGGGCGCGGTCACCCTTGTCGTGGTGGTGATCGGTGCCCCCTACGCGGCGTGGCTGCTCGGCGCCCGCGGCGCCATCGGTTCCGCCGCGACCGAGTACATCAGGATCTCCGCACTCGGCCTGCCGTTCCTCTACCTGTCGTACGCGGGCAACGGCCACCTCACCGGCCTCGAGGACACCAGGACCCCGCTGCGCATCGCGGTCGCCGCCAACGTGCTTAACGTCGGGCTCGAGGCGGCCCTTGTCTTCGGCCTGCACGCGGGGCTCGCGGGTTCGGCCTGGGGCACCGTCGCCGCGCAGGTCGTGGCCGCCGCCGCGTACGCCCGCGCGTCGCGGCGCTCGGCCCTCCCGCCGGCCCAGCCGATCAGGACGGACATCGCCGCGCTGCTCCGCGACGGCCACCGGCTTTCTGTCCGGACGGTCGCGCTTGGCGTCGTGCCGCTCGCCGTCACCGCCGTCGCGGCCAGGCTCGGCCCCGTACCGCTCGCGGGCCAGCAGATCGCCAACCGGGTGTGGTACCTGCTGTCGCTCTCGCTTGACGCGCTCGCGGTCCCCGCGCAGGTCTACGTAAGCGCGGCGCTCGGCACCGGCGACCGGGAGGCGGCGCGACTGGCCGCCCGCCGCACCCTCGTGCTCGGCCTGGCGGCGGGCGCGGCGCTCGCCCTGGTGACCGCCGCGCTCGCGCTCATCGTGCCGCCCGCGTTCACGGCGGACCAGGCCGTGCGGCACGTCGCGGTCATCGGCCTGCTGTGCGCCGCGCTGACCCAGCCGCTCGCCGCGCTCGCGTACGTCTACGACGGCGTCATCCTCGGCCTCGGCGACTACGCCGCCATGCGTCGCGCGATGATCGGCGCGATCTTCGCCTTCGTCCCGCTCGCCGCCCTGGTGCTCCGCTTCCACTGGCTCGGCCTGCCCGGCGTGTGGGCGGCGCTCGGCTGCTGGCTTGCGGCCAGGTCGTTGCTGCTGCACAGGCGCTGGGCGCGGGCGATTCTGGTTCGGGACGAGGCGAAGTTACGAATCCAGCCGGAGGCTGGATTCGGCGTAGCAGAGCCGCTTTAGCTTTTCATGAAGAGACGGACGCCGAGCCTGTCCTTGCGGCCGGTCCCGTCGCACTTGCGGCAGCGTCGGTGCGCGTTGGTGAAGGTGGTGCCGAAGTGCCTGGCAGTGCCGTTGCAGAACCGGCACTTGGTGAACGGGTGAGCCCTGAGGGACCCGTAATAGCCGACTGCGGCGATGATGCAAATGACAACGATGATGCCCATGAGTGAATCGCTCCCGCCGATGCCGCGACGGATTGACGCGGCAGGAAAGCCACGTGCTGATGGTGCTGACTGCCCGCGCTGCCCGTACCGAACGTAGCTTCCGCCCCGCATGCGGCACAAGTGCGCCGACCCCCGAGAAGTACTGCCGGCGGCTGAAGTCGCTTACCGGTAGGGAGAGAATAGCCCATTCGCAATGATTTGCGCTTGCTATTTTAGCGAAGATGCCACCAGCCGTATCGGTCGCAATTCACATCCGCCACGTTCGCCTCTCCCGTTGTCTTTGCCTGACCGGGAGTGAGCAGATGACCCAATTCGCGCCCTTTGTCTGGACGTTAGGACCAGGCAGTTAGCCACCGGGGCTTAGCGGTACGCGGACAGGCCAAGCTTGACGGCGAGGACCAGGCCGACCAGGGCGACGAAGACGCGCAACACGGTGACGGGCAGGTGGCGGACCAGGCGCTGCCCGAGATAGCCGCCGACGCCGAACCCGAGTGCGAGCAGCGGCACGAACGCCCAGTCCACCGGGGCGAACGCGGCGAAGATCGTCGCCGCGACCAGGTTCGCCGCGCCGGCCACCACGTTCTTGATCGCGTTGACCCGGATCAGCGACTCGCAGATCGTCGCCGCGAGCAGCGCGAGCATCAGCACCCCGCCGGCCGCACCGAAGTATCCGATGTACACAGCCACGCCGAACATGGCGCCGAGCCGCCACCGCGACCGCTCGGTGTCGGGTGACGGGGCGAGGCCGCGGAGCCTTGGCTGCAGGATGAGCAGGATCGAGGAGGCCGCGATCAGCACGGGGACCACGAGCGCGAAGGCGCCAGGCGGCGCGAGCAGCAGGGCGGTCGCGCCGGCCGCGCCGCCGGCCGCCATGATGGCGCCGAGCCGCGCCACGCGGGCGCGCTGCCGGGCAAGCTCCTGCCTGGAGCCGAGCATCGCGCCCGGGACCAGGAAGACGAGCGCCATCGTGTTGGTCACGTTGGCGGCGAGGGGTGGCAGGCCGAGCGCGAGCAGCGCGGGGTAGGAGACCACGCTCGCGATGCTGGCCACCGAGGCGGCGATCCCGCCGCCGACCCCCGTCGCGAACAGCGCCAGCGCAAGATAAATGGTCATGTATGTCATCAATGATCGCTTATCCGCGGGGTGATCACGTGGTCGACCCACCGGTATCCGCCTGATGGCCGAGGTCCGCGTGGTGGAATACTCACGTGAGCGCATCGGGGGATGCACGCAACGTAACCATCGGCGTGGCGCGGCCGCCCGGGGGCCCGACGGCGGCCGCGGGCAAGACGGCGGACGGCGGACGGCGGGCCGATCGCCGCGGCCGCGGGGCACAACGAACACGGCGGGCGCTGGTCCCCGGCGCATGGGTGGTCGGCGTGCTTGCCGCCTTCGCCGGCTACCTGCGCCTCGCAGAGACCCGCGCGGTGAATTCCGACGGCGCCGCGCAGGCACTTCAGGCGTGGGACATGCTGCACGGCGATGTGCTGCTGCGCGGCTGGACGACGTCGGACGTCTCCTTCTACCCGACGGAGCTGCCGCAGTACCTGCTCATCGAACTGGGGCGCGGGCTCGGCCAGGACGTGGTGCACGTCGCCGCGGCGATGACCTACACGCTGGTCGTCCTGCTCGCCGCGCTGGTGGCCAAGGGGACCGCGACCGGGCGTGCGGCGGCCGTGCGGGTCGCGCTCGCGGTCGGCATCATGCTCGCGCCGCAGCTCGATTCCGGCACCAATGTGCTGCTCTCCTCCCCCGACCACATCGGCACCTCGGTCCCGCTGCTCACCGCCTGGCTCTTCCTCGATCGCTCAAGGCCTCGCTGGCGGGTGCCGGTCGTCGTGTCGGCGCTGCTGGCGTGGGCGCTTGTCGCTGACTCCCTGGTGCTCGCCGCGGGCGTGATCCCCCTTGTCCTTGTCTGCGCGTTCCGGGTGGCGCGGGAAATCGCTGGCCAGTGGCGGTCGCTTGAGACGCGGCTCCGCGCGCGGTGGCCGGAGATCGCGCTTGGCGGTGGTGCCGTCGCAGCGGTGGGCGTGGCGGAGGCGGTCGACCACGTCCTACGCGCCCTTGGCGGCTATACCGTCCGCCCGCTTGGCAGCCAGCTCGCGTCTTTCGGCGAAATCACGGGACACAACCTGCCGATCGCGGCTCGGTGCCTGCTGCTGCTGCCCGGCGCGGACTTCCTCGGGCTGCCCGCGAGCCCGGCGACGTTCTTCGTCGCGCTGCACCTCGCCGGGGTCGCCGCGGCCGCATGCGGGATCGCGCTGGCCGCGCTGCGGTCGATCCCCGCCCGGCGTCCGTTCGCTCCCCGGCTGTCGCGTGGTGACGGGGGCCGTGCCGGGAGCATGGTGAGCCAGGTGCTGCTGGTCGGCATCGTGGTCAACCTGCTCGCGTTCGTGGTGAGCACGCACGTCTACGCGGTCTCCTCCGCCAGGGAGATCGCGCCGGTGCTGCCGTACGCCGCGGCGCTGGCCGGCCGTCAGCTGGCACGTCACCTGGCGGGCCTGAAACGGTCGATCGCAGCGCCGGCGCTCGGCATTATCGTTGCCGGCTATTTCGCCGGGCTCGGCCTTGAGCTCACCGCGCCCGCCGCCGCTCCGCAGCAGGCCAGGCTCACCGCCTGGCTGCAGAGCCACCGGCTCGATTCCGGTCTTTCCGGCTACTGGGAGGCGAGTATCGTGACGCTGACCAGCGGAAACCAGGTGGCGGTGCGCCCCGTGACGGTCATCGGAGGGCGGGTCGTCCCCGCCGCGAGCGAGGTGAAAGCCTCGTGGTACGACCCGAAGCGCTCGACCGCGGACTTCGTCGTCCTGTTCCCGGGCACCGGCGGGTACCCAGGATTCACGCAACGCCAGGCGGTGCTCGCCACCTTCGGCGAGCCCGCCCGCAGCTACCGCGTCGGCCGGTACACCATCTTGTACTGGCACCGGAACCTGCTAACGGGGCTGCCCGTATCCCGGTGATCACGCTCAGCACCAGAAAGATTGGGGTTGTGGCGCCCAATCGGCGCGTGAGGCCTTTATCTTGGCCGCGCCGGGGGTGGGACCAGCGCGTCGATCTCGGCGAGCTGGTCGCCGGTCGGTATCCAGTCTCCCGCCGCGGCGTTGGCCTTCACCTGGTCGGGAGAGGTGGCGCCCGCGATCACCGAGGAGCAGCCGGCTGGGCGGCGAGACCGCCGATGGCGATCTGGAGGATGGAGACGTCCTGTCGCTCGCCCCAGGCGATCAGCTCCTCCACCTTTGGTACAGGTCGATGTAGTCGGTTCGCAGCCGGGTGAGGGACTTCTCCACGGCGAGCTTGATGTAGTTCCTGCCGCCCTTGGCTCCGGCGGCCGGACCGTAGCCCATGTCCACGGCCTGGTGGCCGAACTTGGTGGCGAGCACGACCTTAATTTACCGGCGCAATTGCTTTCCGCCGGGCTATCGGTGCTTGTCCTGGCCGCTCATGACGGTCAATTGACCGATCATTGGTTGCGCAATTACCCGCTTCGACAAACCTGTCCCACTGGCGACCGGGGCGGGCATCCGCCGCCGCCGGCCGCGGGCACCCGAACTGTGCATGCACAAAGCAGCTCTGTGCATGCACAACAGCCGGTCCGCCGGTCCAGCGGGCAACATCATGACAAGAACGCGAACTGGCGTTCGGTGACCGATATTAGCCCATTATATGATGGTCGGATAGCCGACATGGAATCGCATCTGCGATATCATAAGACGACCGCATCCGGACGACGCAATTGCGTGCCATGCGAACCTAACCGTACCGCATGACCCGTACCGCATGACACAGACAATTGCGAGACAGAGCATAGTGAGGAGGTCGCGGCGTGCCTGACTCTTCCGACGGGCCTACCGTCTTGCGCATCCTGCTTGGCTCCCACCTGCGCCGGCTCCGCGAGGCCAAGGGAATCACCGCCCGGCACGCGGCCAGCCAGATCCGTGCGTCAGAGTCCAAGATCAGCCGCATGGAGCTTGGCAGGAACGCGATCCGCGAGATCGACGTGCTTGACCTGCTGACGCTGTACGGGGTCGACCCGCGCGAGCGCGAGCAGCTGCTGAACCTGGCCGAGCAGTCGAACAAGCCAGGCTGGTGGCACCGGTACAACGACATCCTGCCCGAGTGGTTCCAGGCGTATGTCGGCATGGAGGAAGCGGCACGGTCGATCCGCGTCTACGAGGCACAGTTCATCCCCGGCCTGCTGCAGACCGAGGACTACGCGACGGCGGTCATCTCGCTCGGCGACTTCCCGATCGAGCAGGCGGAACGGCTCGTCGTCGTCCGCAAGGAACGCCAGCGGCGGTTCCGCGACGGCAAGCTCAAGCTCTGGATCATCCTCGACGAGGTGGCGCTGCGGCGTCCGGTCGCCGGCAGCGCGATCCAGCTTGAGCAGCTCGGCTACCTGCGGGAGGCGTGCGCCAACCCGATGCTCACGCTGCAGGTCATACCGTACGGCGCGGGCGGGCACGCGGTGCCCGCCGGATTCAGCATTCTGCGGTTCGCCGAGCGCGACCTGCCGGACGTCGTCTACGTGGAGAACCTGACAAGCGCCCTCTACCTCGACAAGCAGGCCGACGTGGATCGCTACCTGCTGGCCATGGAGCGGCTGTCCATCGTGGCCTACGAGCCGCACGAGACCCCGCGAATTCTCGACGAGATCATCGGCCAGACCCGGGAAGCAGCAGACGACAAGTCATCCTGATCGCCAGCTTGGGAAACGGCGGGCTCCCAGCTCACGCTGGGGCCCGCCGTCCTCTCTCCCCCCTTTAGGGCGGGCCGGAGTTAGTCGAGCGGCAGGTCAAACTCGCCGTTCTTCGCGCCGGTCAGGAACGCCTCCCACTCGTGCCTTGTGTAGACGTGCGCTGCCTTGGCGCGGTCCTTCGAGTCGCGGACCGCGACCCCGCCGCCGGGCAGGTGCGCCACCTCGACGCAGTTACCGGCCGCGCTCGCACTGCTCTTGAACCAGTGCTGGTTGTCCACATCCATCTTCATGTGATTCCTCCTGTATTACTGCATCCCCTATTTGGTGTCCGCGACTGCCACCCCAGCAGTCGCGGGGTTCAGCGAAGTTCGTCTGCTACCCGGGCGATGAGGTCCGCGGATGCGCCGGGCGCGAGCGCCGCCGCCCGGAGCCTGTCGAACGCCTCGGCCCGCGCCCGCACGTCCCTGTCCTTCTCCAGGTAGATGATCCCGACCACGGATTCCACATACGCCACCTCGGAATCGGACCTGTTCGGAAACTCAAGGATGGAGAACGGTCCGCCGTGCCCCGCGTGCGCACCGCAGCCGAACGGCAGGACCTGTATCGTCACGCCGGGCCTGTCCGCCGCCGCGAGCAGGTGCTCGAGCTGCTCGCACATGACGGAATTCCCGCCGACCGGCCGCCTGATCACGGCCTCGTCGAGGACCGCCCATAGCTCGATCGGCGGATCGCCATCGAACCGCCGCTGCCGCTCGATCCGCAGGTCGACCAGGCGCTCGATCTGCTCCGTCGTGTGCCTGGGGAACATCTCGCGGAGCACCGCACGGGCGTAGCCAGGCGTCTGGAGCAGCCCGGGCACGACGGAGACCTCATAGCCACGGACCGCCGCCGTCTCCGCCTCGAGCCCGACATAGATGTCGAAACCGCTGGGCAGCACGTCGTCATAGGCCGCCCACCAGCCCTTGCGATGCCCCTCGCGGGCCATGTCGACGAGGACCTGGCGCTGCTGCTGATCGGTGACACCGTACATGTCGAGCATCTGGCTCAGGTACGCCGACTTGGTTGGTGCCTTACCGGTCTCGATACGCGACAGGGTCGAAGGCGCCACGCCAAGGCGGGCCGCCACTTCCTCAAGCTTGTATATGTTGGACTCGCGAAGCTTGCGCAGTTCGGTGCCGAGGCGCCGTCTACGGACGGTCGGGCCTGTCGCCATCGCAGATCCACCTCCTAGCGAAGAAGTCGACATTTCCTGACCGCGCAATTGACGCGCTCCGCTCATCTGCGCAGGCCAGATCATGCCAGACGTTCCGTACAAGCAGCACGATACAACGAAATGATGGGAAGTGAAATCCCACACGCGATTTCATCTGCTAAATTTGCCTTACGCACATGCGCGGCATGGGCTTGCACATACCGCGTCTTAGTAATCGCGGAGGTCAGCGGGGGCGTGAGCGACATAAGTGACACACAACATAAATGATACTAATCGGACATTTGTTACTTATGTCATATGTACGATATTTACTGCTATATAAGTTAATTGCCATTTATTTAGGCACCGGAAGTTGAGCGAGTTACCGAAGTTCCGAATGCGCTACATCGGGAGGCACGCGCAGATGGACACCCCCGCGAAGAGCCGACTCACCGCCGGATCGAGGCAACGGTCCGCGATCCTCGACTCGGTCACGATCCCCGGCAGGGCGCAGGCGGTTTCCGGTGCGCGCTCCTTCGTCACCCGGACCCTGTCCGCCGCGGGCAAGGCGGCCGACATTGACTCGGACGCGGCGACCTTACTTACTTCCGAGCTGGTCACGAACGCGATACAGCACACGGCCTCCGGCGCGCCCGGCGGGACGGTCACGATCGTCATCGTCGACGTGGCTCGCGGCGTGCTGATCGAGGTGATCGACGACGGCTCGGCCGGCGTGCCCGTCGTCAAGGGCGATCCGTTCACTCCCGACGGCCACGGCCTGTATCTCGTCAAGCAACTCGCCGCGCAATGGGGATACCTGCGGGATCAGGCGGGCACGACGGTCTGGTTCCACCTGAGCACCGCCGATGCCAGCACCGAAGCCGAAGACCCGGCCGGCTACCCCGCGGCCGACCCAGTCGACGCCGTCACGGCGGCGAGCACGCCCGAGCAGATCGACGCCACGTCGTCGTCGCCCGTCACGTAGGGCGGCATCGTATAGATCAGGTCACGGAACGGCCGAAGCCAGACGCCGGCCCGCACCGCCGCCTCGGTGGCCGCCGCGATGTCCACCTCGCGATCGAGCTGAACCACGCCAATCGCGCCTAGCACCCGCACGTCGGCAACACAAGGCCGACCGATGGCGGGCGCGAGCCCCGCGCGCAGGCCCGCCTCGATCCGCATGACCTCAGACCGCCAGCCGTGCGGATACGTTGGCCCGCCGAGTAGGACGCCGAGCGAAGCGTTCGCCACCGCGCAGGCCAGCGGGTTGCCCATGAACGTGGGCCCGTGCGCGAGCACGGGCAGTTCCCCTTGCCCGATGCCCGAGGCGACCTGTTCGGTGCACAACGCGGCGGCGATGGTCAGGTAACCGCCGGCCAGCGCCTTCCCGACGCACATCACGTCGGGTGAGACCCCGGCATGCTCCGCCGCGAACAGCGCCCCCGTCCGGCCGAACCCGGTGGCGATCTCGTCAAAGATCAGCAGCACGCCGTGGGAGTCGCACGCCTCCCGCAGCACGCGCAGGTAGCCGGGGTCGTGGAAGCGCATGCCGCCCGCGCCCTGGACAACCGGCTCGACGATCACCGCCGCAAGCTCGTCGGCATTGAGCTCGATCAGCTGCCGCAGCGAGTCCGCGTAGACCTCGTCGACCCCCGAGCCGAGCCCGGCGGGAGGCAGTCCCGCGAACACCTGCCTGGGCAGCACGCCGTCCCACATCCGGTGCATGCCACCCTCCGGGTCGCACACCGAAATCGCCATGAACGTGTCGCCGTGATATCCACCGCGCCAGGTGAGCAGCCTCGTCTTGGCACCGAAGCCGCGCGAGCGCCAGTACTGCAGGCACATCTTGATCGCGACCTCGACGCTGACGGAGCCAGAGTCGCAGAGAAAAACGTGCTCAAGCCCGTCGGGAGCGAGCGCGGCGAGCCGGTCCGCCAGGGTCACGGCCGGCTCGTGCGTCAGCCCGCCGAACATCACGTGGCTCATCCGTTCCAGCTGATCCCGCGCTGCCTCGTCGAGCACGGGGTGCCGGTATCCGTGGATCGCCGCCCACCAGGACGACATCCCGTCAATAAGCTCCCGGCCGCCGGAGAGCCGCAGCCGCACCCCACTCGCCGCCTCGACGACCAGTGGCCGGCGCGTGCCCGGCATCGGCCCGTACGGATGCCACACCCGCGCCCGGTCCACCTCGAGCAGCTTCTCCAGCGAAGACTCAGCGATCAAAGACACGAACAGCGATTATCCCGAACGGACCGGTGCTCCGCAGCACGGGGTCCGCCAACTCCGCCACCGTCACTCACGGCCCACCACGCTCCTTGCTGTTATCCGTGGTGGGCGGTGGGGCGGCCTGCGCCCTTGCCGCGCTTTTCTCGGACGCGCATCGAGACACGGATCGGGGTGCCCGCGAAGCCGAATTCCTCGCGCAGCCGACGCTCGATGAATCGGCGGTACGTCTCCTCGAGGAACCCGGTGGTGAACAGCACGAAATGCGGCGGCTTGGTGCCCGCCTGTGTGGCGAACAGGATGCGCGGCTGCTTGCCGCCGCGCAGCGGTGGCGGGGTCGCCGCGACGAGGGCGCTCAGGAACGCGTTCAGCTGCCCGGTGCCGATCCGCTGCTCCCAGCCTCCGAGAGCCTCCTCGATGGCGGGCACAAGCCGGTCGACGTGCCTGCCGGTGGACGCGGAGATGTTGACCCGGGGCGCCCAGCGGACGTGGTAGAGCTGACTCTCCCGCTCCCGCTCCAGGTAGTGGCGGCGTTCGGTGTCGGTGAGGTCCCACTTGTTGTAGGCGATGACGAGCGCACGGCCCGATTCGAGCACCATGGAGAGGATGCGCAGGTCCTGCTCGGTGAGCACCTCGCTCGCGTCGATCAGCACGACCGCGACCTCGGCCCGGTCGAGCGCGCCCTGGGTGCGCAGCACCGCGTAGTAGTCCGCGCCCTCGGCCTCACGGTAGCGCCGCCTGATGCCCGCCGTGTCCACGAACCGCCAGGTGGTGCCGCCAAGCTCGATGAGCTCGTCCACCGGGTCCCTGGTGGTGCCCGCGACCGAGTCGACGACCGCGCGCTGCTCGCCGGCCACCTTGTTGAGCAGGGAAGACTTGCCGACGTTGGGCTTGCCGATCAGGGCGACCCGGCGCGGGCCTCCCTCGCTCTGCCGCTCACGCGGCGCCTCGGGTAGCGCGTTGAGCGCCAGGTCGAGCAGGTCGCCGCTGCCCCGGCCGTGCATGGCGGAGACCATAATGGGCTCGCCGAGGCCGAGCGACCACAGTGACAGCGCGTCGGTCTCGCTCTTGGCGTCGTCCACCTTGTTGGCGACGAGCACGACCGGCTTGCCCGCCCGGCGCAGCACGTTCGCGACCGCCTCGTCCTCGTCGGTCGCGCCGACCCGGGCGTCAACGACGAAGAGTACGGCGTCGGCCAGGCCGACGGCGATTTCGGCCTGCTCGGCGACCTGCGCGGCGAGACCCTGTGGCCGGGCCACCCAGCCGCCGGTGTCCACCAGCGTGAAGGTCCTGCCGCGCCAGTTGGCGTCGTAGGCCACCCGATCCCTGGTCACGCCTGGCACGTCCTGCACGACCGCCTGACGGCTGCCGAGGATGCGGTTGACCAGGGTCGACTTGCCCACGTTGGGGCGGCCGACTACCGCGAGTACCGGCTGGCCTGGCGTACCGCCACCGTACGAGCCACTGTTCTCGCCGGCACTGTTCTCGCCGGCACTGTTCTCGCCGGCACTGTTCTCGCCGGCACTGTTTTCGCCGGCACCGCTCTCGCCAGCACTGTTTTCATAGACGCTGCCGGTCTCATCGGAAAATTCGGCGTCGGGAAACGGGTCGCCGAGCTCCACCCAGCCATCCTCGTCGCCGCTAATCTGCGGAGATTCCACTTAACTCGCCCCTCCGATGAAAATCAATGATACCGGCCATACGATCCTCCGGAGATACCTGGCGATTAGCGCGAAGCCACGCGTACGTTCGGTATTAACTGCTTTGGTCTCCCGCGTAGGCGAGATCGCCGCGCTCCGCGGCCAGCCGGGTGATCGCCTCGACCACCTCGGCCAGGGTCAGGTCGGTCGCGTCGAGCAGCACCGCGTCGGCGGCCATCTCCGACTGCGCGGCGTCAAGACGGTCGCGCCTGGCCTGCGCCGCCTCCGTCTCGTCGACGGCGGCGCCCTGCTCGGCGGCGCGGCGCCTGGCACGAGCCTGGGGGGCCGCGGTCAGGAACACCTTGAGCTGCGCGTCGCGGGCGACGACCGTGCCAATGTCACGGCCCTCGGCGACAATGCCCGGGTCCGCGGCCGCGATGATCGCGCGCTGCCTGGCGATCAGGTGCTCGCGAACGGCGGGAACGCGCGCGACGACGCTGACCTGACCGGACACCTCGGGCGTCCGGATATCGCGCGAAACGTCCCGGCCGCCAATGCGGGTCCACGGATCGTCGGGATCGGTGGAGACCTCGATGGCGGGTTCCGCCGCCCGCGAGCCGACCACCATCTCATCGGCCGTATCCGCGCCGACGGACATCAGCCACCAGGTCAGCGCCCGGTACATGGCGCCCGTGTCCAGGTAACGCAGACCGAGCGAGCGCGCGACACCGCGCGAGGCGCTTGACTTGCCAGAACCCGAAGGCCCGTCGACGGCTACGATTAGCCCGCTCGGCGATGAGTTACCCACCCGGCAATGGTACCGGGATCGTCGCATTCCCCCGGTCGGGAGATAACTGTTAACCGCTCTTGCGGCGGAACGACCGGCGGCTGGCCGCTGGGCCGTGCGCGCCGCTGACCTTGCCCGCCTCGTGACTGCCCTTGCCCTGTCCCTCGGCGTGCACCTGGCGCTTGCGGTCCAGAGCCTCGCGGAACTTGGCCTTCACGTCATCGAGGTCGGCCTTTACCTCGCCCTCGGGCTCGGCCTGCGCATCGCCGGCGGGCGTCACGTCCTCGGCTGCGACTGCGGCTTCCACCGCGGCCGCGGGCGCCTGCTGCGCCGTGGCGGCGTCCTTCTTCGCACTCTGCGTCATGGGGTCTAGCTTCGCACACCGCCAGCCCGGTCGCGCCATCCATTAACGACGGACGGGCCAGCCGCCGGCTTCCATGGCGTTGAGCAGCGCGGGCACCTCGTTCGGGCGGATCGAGAGCTCGGCGACGCCGACGGGCAGGCCGGGAGAGTGCTCGATGCGAACATCCTCTATGTTGACCCGCGCGGCCCCGGCCGCGTTGAACAGCCGGGCGAGCTCGCCGGGCCGGTCGGCGATGACGACCTGGACGACGGTGAAGTTGCGCTGCTGCCCGCCGTGCTTGCCGGGGATGCGAGCGACGCCGACCCGGCCTCGGTCAAGCAGCGCGGTCACCTCGCGGGTGTCGGTGACCGTGCCTGCGCTTGTGGCCGTGCCTGCGGCGAGCAGCCGGGCAACCTCGGCGAGATCTTCGGCCACGGCCGCGACCACTTCCGCGACAGGACCGGCGTTGGCCGCCAGGATCTGCGTCCACAGCGCGCTGTCGCCCGCCGCGATCCGCGAAACATCGCGCAGCCCCTGCCCGGCGAGCCTGAGCGCGTCGGCGGGAACGCGGGACGGGGCGAGCCGCGCCGCCATCGCGACCGCGACCAGGTGCGGCGCGTGCGAGACAAGCGCGACCCAGCGGTCATGCGTTTCCGGGTCCGTGGTGACCGGGTCGGCGCCGCAGGCGATCGCGAGCGCGGTAACGGCGCCGATCGCATCGGGCGAGGTCTCCGCCAGCGGGCAGATCGCCCAGGTCCGCCCGAGGAACAGATCCGCCTGCGCCGCCGCGGGCCCCTGCCGCTCCCGCCCCGCGAGCGGATGACCAGGGACGTAGGTCTCCAGGTCGCAGCCGAGCTTGCGGGCCTGCTTGACCGGGAGCACCTTGACGCTTGCCACGTCGGTGTACACGTCGGCGACGGCGCACTCCTGGACGTAGCCGAGCATCTCACCGACCACGGCGGGCGGCATCGCGAGCACGGCGACGTCGGCGATGCCCTTGGCGTCGCGCAGATCGTCCACCACCGTGCCCGCCCCAAGGTCGGCCGCGAGCCTGGCGGTCGCA